>Ga0256406_1000419_pt1 | contig 78586 bp, 62 predicted proteins | sample RumenRJG_03DNA_FD_185986 | JGI IMG/M metagenome (GOLD analysis project Ga0256406, IMG submission 185986) | Bovine rumen microbial communities from Lethbridge, Alberta, Canada - RJG_03 | ecosystem: Host-associated > Mammals > Digestive system > Stomach > Rumen | place: Canada: Alberta | collected... | reverse complement strand
TCCGAACAGAGAAGTTAAGCCCACTTACGCCGATGGTACTGCAATGCAATGCGGGAGAGTAGGAAGCCGCCTTCTTTAGAAGGAAAGCCTCAGAGTCTGACTCTGGGGCTTTTTCTGTTTATATATGGTTCTATTTTCTGTTTATAATCTGTTTATAATCAGTTTTTATAATCAGTTTTTATAATCAGTTTTTATAATCAGTTTTTATAATCAGTTTTTATAATCAGTTTTTATAATCAGTTTTTATAATCTTTTTTTATAATCTGTTTTTATAATCAGTTTTTAGTTTCCTATTTTTGATTTTTTCCTTTTGTTTAAATCAGATAGATTCCCTTTTACACAATATTCTTTAGCGTTTTAGCGTTTAATTCATTGTTATGCAATGGACAGATAGGATCAGACAAGTAAAGATACTTCTTGTGTCAGCAGCAGTTATTATAGCTGTTGCATCACTTGTTGTGTCTCATTCGCTTACCAAAGACCTTGAAACTGAGGAACGCAATAAGATGGAAGTCTGGGCAGAAGCAATGCGAAGCCTGAATAAGGCTGATGAGAATACTGATCTTTCCCTTGTGCTTAAAGTCCTTAATGAGAATAACACGATACCAGTTATCGTAATGGATAGCAAGGGTAATGTTTCTGAGTTCCGCAATCTTAAGGTCGATGGAAAAACGTGCGAGGACAGTTTAAAGGCTGCAGCAGTTGTTGGTCAGAATCTTAAGTCTTCGGGTAGAGACATCCGTATTTATCTTAATCAGAACGATTCGGCTTCTACCGGAAGTGACTATATAGATGTAGTCTATGATGACTCTTTAATGCTAAAACGATTAGCTGTATATCCTTTTGTCCAATTGGGTGTCGTTATGCTGTTTGTTGTTGTAGCAATCTTTGCTTTACTAACCTCTAAGAAGGCAGAGCAGAATAAAGTTTGGGTTGGTCTATCTAAAGAAACAGCTCATCAATTAGGCACGCCTATTTCTTCACTTATGGCATGGATAGAGATACTGAAGGAGAATTATCCCACCGATGACTTAATTCCTGAGATGGACAAAGACGTAAAGCGCTTGCAACTTATAGCTGACCGGTTCTCCAAGATCGGTTCTTTGCCGGAGCCGGTTCCTTCCAGTTTGAATGAAGTCATGGACCATGTAATCGACTATATGGACCGCAGGACCTCAAAGAAAGTCCACATGGTAAAGATATTCCCTGACCATGATATTATTATAAAGTTGAATGCGTCGCTGTTTGAGTGGGTGATAGAAAACCTCTCAAAGAACGCTGTTGACGCCATGGGAGGAGGACCTGGTACAATCACCCTTCGTGTGGAAGAGGCTCCAGAGAAGGCGATCATTGAAGTCAGTGATACAGGAAAGGGTATTCGGAAGAAAGATATGAATAATGTCTTCCGTCCCGGCTTCACCACAAAGAAACGAGGTTGGGGTTTGGGTTTAAGTCTTGCCAAGCGTATAGTTGAAGAATACCATAAAGGTAAAATCTATGTCAAGAGTTCAGAAGTTGACCGTGGTGACGGAAGCCCTCATGGTACGACATTCCGCATAGAGCTAAAGAAATAGAGTATAAAAGAACTTTATTACCATATAATAATCAAACATTTTTCTGCACAATCATTGACAGTTTGCGCAATTCAAAAATTTTTTTGGCTTTTAAGTTGTTGATTATCAGAAATAATTTGTAACTTTGCAACCCGATTATGGACTTAGAGACCTTGAAACTTGATTTGAATGCGTTGGATGAAGGGTTAACGACCCTGTCATTCGACATAGACGACAGTTTCTTTGAGTCTGTCGATGCTCCTGAAGTGAATCGCGGTGACGTTCATGTCGATGTAGACATAGTTCGCACCAAGGACGATTTCTTCACATTAGACTTTCATGGCAACGGCACAGTGATAATTCCTTGTAACCGCTGTCTTGATGATATGGAGCAACCGATAACGTTCGAGCAGCAGCTCAACGCTAAGTTCGGAGAAGAGAACTCAGAAGATGACGACCTCGTGACGGTGGCCGAGAACGAAGGAATACTCGATGTCTCGTGGTACATCTATGAATTTATAGACCTTGCGATTCCTATCAGGCATGTGCACGCACCTGGAAAATGCAACCCTGCCATGATACGGGTTCTAGAAGAACACTCTGCCGCCCGAAGCGGTGAGGATAGCAAGCCCTCTGTAGATCCACGCTGGGCAGCTCTTACAAATTTAAAACTTGACGATTAAAAATTAAAATTTAAAGAAACAATGGCACATCCTAAAAGAAGACAGTCAAAGACTCGTACACTTAAGAGAAGAACTCACGATAAGGCAGTAGCACCGACACTGGCAGTATGCCCTAACTGCGGCGCTTATTACGTTTATCACACAGTATGTCCAACATGCGGCTATTATCGTCGTAAAGTCGCTATTGTAAAGGATACAGAAGAATAAATAGTTGTAGCAATGGGTAAAATCAATGCCATAATCACCGGAATCGGCGGCTACGTTCCAGACTATATCCTCACCAATGAGGAATTGTCACGTATGGTCGACACCAGTGACGAATGGATAACCACCCGTGTAGGTATCAAGGAGCGCCGCATCCTTACCGAGGAAGGACTCGGAACGAGCTATATGGCCCGTAAGGCTGCCAAGCAGTTGATACAGAAGACGGGTGTTGATCCGGATACCATTGATGCGCTTATTGTCACTACCACTACACCAGACTATAAGTTCCCTTCAACAGCAAGCATTGTCGTTGGTAAGCTGGGGCTGAAGAATGCCTTCGCTTTCGACTTCGAGGCAGCTTGCTGCGGATTCCTCTATACACTCGATGTAGCAGCATCGATGATACAGAGTGGTCGTTACAAGAAGATTATAGTCATTGGTGCCGATAAGATGTCGTCGCTCGTCGACTACACCGACCGCTCAACCTGCGTCCTCTTCGGCGATGGTGCCGGTGCGGTACTTGTCGAGGCAACCGAAGAAGAGAATATCGGAGTTCAGAATTCTTATCTTCGCACTGACGGGCGCGGATTGCCGTTCCTTCACATGAAGGCGGGTGGTTCAGTTTGTCCTCCGTCACACTTCACGGTAGACCACCGTCTCCATTACCTTTATCAAGAGGGTCGTACGGTGTTCCGCTATGCAGTGACCTACATGAGTAATGACGTGGTGGAGATAATGAAGCGCAATAACCTGACTGCTGGCGACATCAACTGGATTATCCCGCATGAGGCAAACCGCCGTATTATCGAGGCTGTAGCCAAGCGTGCAGAACTGCCACTTGACAAGGTCTTAATCAATATCGACCACTATGGCAACACCAGTGCGGCAACAATTCCGTTAGCAATATGGGACAATGAGTCACGCCTGAAGAAAGGTGACAACATCATCTTCACAGCATTCGGCGCAGGATTCGTACATGGAGCGTCGTTCTACAAATGGGCCTACGATGGCGAAAACGTTGCAGGTGCAAAGTAGGGTGAACGTATTCTTCTTTCAATAAAACCAAAGAACGCATCTTTCTTAACACAATTAGAGGGATGCGTTTTTTTACATCTGTACATACGTAATTTAGTCAGAATCAAATCGATAGTAATGTTTAAGTCAGGATTTGTAAATATAGTAGGCAACCCGAATGTAGGCAAGAGCACGCTGATGAACCAACTCGTCGGCGAGAAGATCTCCATTGCCACGTTCAAGGCACAGACCACCCGTCACCGTATAATGGGAATCGTCAACGAGCCCGATTGCCAGATAGTCTTCTCTGACACTCCTGGAGTCCTTAAGCCGAACTACAAGATGCAGGAGATGATGCTCCAGTTCTCAGAGAGTGCCCTTGCCGATGCCGATATACTTCTCTATGTTACCGATGTCGTCGAGAAGCCTGAAAAGAACAAGGACTTCCTCGACAAGGTAGCCAAAATGACTATTCCGGTACTGGTTATCATCAACAAGATAGACGAGCTAGGCAGGAACGAGCCGGAAGTAAAAAAGAAGGACGGCGAGAAAGAGCACAAGGTTAAGCGTGTCATGAAGAGCCCGACAGAGAAGCTTGTTGAGATAGTCGACAAGTGGCATGAGCTTCTTCCTAACGCAGAAATCCTTCCGGTATCGGCAAAGAACAAGTTTGGTATCGACGTGCTCATGAAGCGCGTCAAGGAACTTCTTCCTGAGAGTCCGGCATATTTCGACAAGGATCAGTTGACCGACAAGCCTGCGAAATTCTTCGTCTCAGAGATAATCCGTGAGAAGATTCTCCGTTATTACGATAAGGAAATACCTTATTCCGTCGAGGTCGTTGTCGAGCGTTTCAAGGAGAATGCCGATGTAATTCACATCAATGCCGTTATCTATGTCGAGCGTGAGTCGCAGAAAGGCATCATAATAGGACATCAGGGCCAGGCATTGAAGAAAGTCTCTTCAGAGGCGCGCAAGAGTCTTGAGCAGTTTTTCGGCAAGAAGATATTCCTCGAGACATTTGTCAAGGTCGACAAGGACTGGCGCAACAACCAGCATGAGCTCAAGAACTTCGGATACGACCCGGAATAAGTGAAGAGTGAAGAACGAAGAGTGAAGAATCAAAAACTCAGAGTGGAAAACGAAGAGTGAAAAAATTGTACTATATGGCTGAAGCCTGTAGTATAGAGAATAATTAATAAGGCTCTAACTGTATGCAGAGCATACTCTCCCGATAATGGTGGGAGGGCCGAAGAATGTTAAACTTCAGAAATCAAACAAACGAAAATGGCAAATTTAGTAGCTATTGTAGGACGCCCAAATGTAGGCAAGTCCACCCTTTTCAACCGTCTGACACAGAGCCGTCGCGCCATTGTCAGCGATACGGCAGGCACCACTCGTGACCGCCAGTATGGTAAATGCTCATGGAACGGCCGTGAGTTCTCTGTCGTCGATACCGGCGGTTGGGTAGTCAAATCGGACGACATCTTCGAGGATGCCATCCGCCAGCAGGTGCGTGTTGCCACCGACGAGGCAGACCTCGTGTTGTTCCTTGTCGACAATGAAACCGGCATAACCGACTGGGATGAGGATGTGGCAAAGATTCTGCGCCGCTCCAGGATTCCGGTAATCCTCGTTGCCAATAAGGTCGACAACAGTGGCGAGAGCTATAGCGCAGCCGAGTTCTACAAACTTGGACTCGGCGAGCCGCAATGCATCAGTGCGGCAACCGGTGGCGGTACGGGCGATCTGCTCGACCTTATCCTCGAAAATCTTAAGGACATGCCTGAGGAAAGTCTCGAGGAAGACATCCCGAGATTCGCTGTCGTCGGTCGTCCTAACGTTGGCAAGTCGAGTATCATCAACGCTTTCATCGGTGAAGACCGTAACATCGTCACCGAGATAGCCGGTACGACTCGTGACAGCATTTACACCCGCTATACCAAGTTCGGATTCGACTTCTATCTTGTCGACACGGCAGGAATCCGCCGTAAGAATAAGGTCACCGAAGACCTGGAGTTCTATAGCGTCATGCGCTCCATCCGCTCCATCGAGAATAGCGACGTATGTATCCTGATGATTGACGCAACCAGAGGCATAGAGTCGCAGGATATGAACATCTTCCAACTCATTCAGAAGAACAACAAGAGCCTTGTCGTCGTTGTCAACAAATGGGACTTGGTACAGGACAAGAGCCAGAAGGCTATCGACACCTTCAAGACCGCCATCTACAACCGCATGGCTCCGTTCACCGACTTCCCTATAATCTTTGCTTCGGCACTCACCAAACAGCGTATTTTCAAGGTACTTGAGACCGCCAAGCAAGTCTATCTCAACCGCAAGATACACATTGGAACTACAAAGCTCAATTCTGTCATGCTCCCTATCATCGAGGCTACCCCTCCACAGTCGGTCAAGGGAAAGTTCATAAAGATAAAGTACTGCTCACAGCTCCCGAACACCCAGATACCATCATTCGTGTTCTATGCCAACCTGCCGCAGTACATCAAGGAGCAGTACCGCCGCTTCCTTGAGAACAAGATACGTGAGAACTGGTCGCTTCACGGCTGTCCGATAAACGTATTTATAAGACAGAAGTAAGACTGACACACCCCAAGCCCCTCCCGTTCAGGAGGGGCTTGAATACATTGGCTGTTGAGGTTTTAATATAAAAACTAAATGAATCGATTAATTTGTATTTTGGGACTTGTCTTGTGTCTCGGGTTTGTCGGCTGCAAGAAGGAGAAGCCCGTCACCCCGCAAGAGCAGATTGCCGGGCGTGCCGCAGTACAGTACTATGGCTATCTCCAGCACCACGACTTCGCGTCGTTTGTCGACGGAGTCTACTATGGCAAGCCGATACCTAAGGACTACCGTGCTTTGCTAGAGAAGAATGCCGAGATATTCGTCCACGAGCAGGACAGTCTTCGCCGTGGAATAAAGAAAGTCAAGCTGAGCAAAGCCGACTTGATGAAGAACGACTCCACCCTTGCCGCCGTCTATCTGTCGCTCAGCTATGGCGACAGCACTACCGAGGAAGTCCTCGTGCCGATGATAAAGCGCAAGGATGTGTGGTATATGAAATAAGAAATATTTGTTGAGATTCTTCCATTTTGAATTCTAGAAGAATCTCGTTTGCAATTGACTGATAGCCAGTCGGTTTTGAAGAAGGTACTCCTTTACATTGTAAAAGGGTACCTTTTATCGTGTAAAACGGTATCTTTTACGAGCTAAAACATACCGTTTTACGAGTTAAAATGGTACCCCTGATAATTGAGTAAAGTTTTTTCTTGATTATTGTGCCTGGTCTTCCAGTTCCACTTCCTTAACCTTCTTGAACAAGTCGGACGCAAACACGAGGTCATTGAGTTTCTTGTTGTGCGATGAGATGACAGTGTCCTTATTGCCCTGCCACTCCTTCTTGCCGTCGGCAATGAAGATAATGTTCTCGCCAATACCCATCACCGAGTTCATGTCGTGGGTGTTAATGATGGTCGTCGTGTTGTATTCCTTCGTGATTCCCGACAAGAGCTCATCGATTACCAGTGACGTCTTCGGGTCAAGTCCTGAGTTCGGCTCATCGCAGAAGAGATACTTCGGGTTCATGACCACGGCACGGGCTATAGCCACACGTTTCTGCATACCGCCGGATATTTCGCCCGGGTATTTGTCCTCAGCGCCTTTCAGGTTCACCCGCTCGAGACATTCCATTGCACGGTCGTCACGCTGCCGGGCGTTCATGTCGGAGAACATGTCGAGTGGGAACCTGACATTCTCCAGTACTGTTAGCGAGTCGAACAATGCCGCGCCCTGGAAAATCATACCCATTTCACGGCGCATGTGCACCTGTTCCTTCTTGCTCATGCCATAGAAGTTTCGTCCGTCATACAGCACGTCGCCGCTTGTCGGGGTCAGCAGTCCCACCAGCGTCCGCATCAGCACGGTCTTTCCCGCGCCGCTCTGTCCGATGATGAGGTTGGTCTTGCCGTCCTCGAACACGGTGCTGATGTCGTGCAGCACCTCCTTGTCGTCGAAACTCTTGTATATGTGTCTTACTTCAATCATTATGATAATAGTTGTGTGAGGAATACATCCGAGAACAGGATGAGAACACTTGAGCATACCACAGCATCAGTCGATGCCTTACCAACCTCGACGGAGCCACCCTTGACAGTGTAGCCCATATATGACGAGACACTGGCGATGATGAATGCGAAGAAGAGACTCTTGATGATACTCATGTACATGAACCATGAATTGAAGTCGTGCTGCAATCCGGCGGTCAGATCCTCGAGGGTTATGATATGACCTATGAAAGAAGTGGCGTAAGCACCGAAGATACCCATTGCGCTCGAGAAAATCACAAGGAACGGCATGATGGTTATCAGTCCCGCAATCTTCGGCAGAATGAGGTAGCTAGCCGAGTTGACACCCATTATCTCCAGAGCGTCAATCTGTTGAGTCACACGCATTGTGCCCAGCTCCGAGGCAATGTTCGAGCCCACCTTACCGGACAGGATAAGGCACATGATGGAACTCGAGAACTCAAGCAGCATTATCTCTCGTGTTACGTATCCCGATACCCAGTGAGGCATCCACGGGCTCTGGATATTCAGTTTTATCTGTATGCAGATGACGGCGCCGATGAAGAACGATATGAGCAGCACTATGCCGATGGAGTCGACACCCAGCTGCGACATCTCCTTGACGTATCGTTTGCCGAACATCCGCATGCGCTCAGGGCGTGAGAATGTGCGGCCCATGAGTTGCAGGTATTCGCCGAAGGTTGTCAGCCACTTGAATATTAACATTGTATATCTCTTTCTCTTCGTGATTTAACAGGTTGCAAAATTACGCAAAAATCGATAAAAAACTGCACATTATCAAATAGTTTTTCAAAAGTTGGCTGATATTAAAGTTAATTTTGCTAATTTTGCATCCCAAAGAAACATTATTATGAGCGAAAATGACAATGTCGTAGTCCAGCCGATAGGCGAGGTAAGCGAGCCGCAGGAGCAGCAGCGCAGTATCCTTCGTGCCGAGGGCTTGGTGAAACGCTACGGAAAACGTACGGTAGTTAACGGTGTGAGCATAAACGTTCGCCAGGGCGAGATTGTCGGACTGCTTGGCCCTAACGGTGCCGGTAAGACGACAAGCTTCTATATGGTCACGGGACTTATCGTGCCTAACGACGGACATGTATTCATCAACGACACCGAGATAACGAAGTTCCCTGTCTACAAGCGTGCCCGTGCCGGAATCGGCTACCTGCCTCAGGAGGCGAGCGTGTTCCGTAAGATGAGTGTCGAGGACAACATTATGTCCGTTCTTGAGATGACAAAGCTGTCACATCAGGAGCGCCTCGACAAGATGGAAAGCCTTATCAAGGAGTTCCGCCTGGAGAAAGTCCGCAAGAATATGGGTGACCGTCTGTCCGGAGGTGAGCGCCGCCGTACCGAGATTGCGCGTTGCCTTGCCATCGACCCTAAGTTCATCATGCTTGATGAGCCCTTCGCCGGTGTCGACCCTATTGCCGTCGAGGACATCCAGCATATCGTCTGGCGGCTGAAGTTCCGCAATATCGGCATACTTATCACCGACCATAACGTCCACGAGACACTGAACATCACCGACCGAGCCTATCTGTTGTTCGAGGGAAGAATCCTCTTCAAGGGAACGCCTGAGGAACTCGCTGCCAACAAGACAGTCCGTGAGAAATACCTCGGCTCCGACTTCGTGCTGCAAAAGAAAGACTTCCAGCTCCTTGACGAACGCAAGCGGGCGCAGGAGAAGGCAGAGGATGATGGTTAAAAAAACAAATTTTCTACTTATATATTAGGTATTTAGCCAAATATTGAGTACCTTTGCAACTCATTTGAAAGGCGACGAAAGTTGCCCCGGCTTCTACCGGTAATTATCGAAAACAAAATAAATAATAACAATAACAAGAATCCAGAAATGCAAATTTCATTCGAAAATCCCGACAAGGTCAATGGTCTGCTGACCATTACCGTCGAAGAGAAAGACTTCAAGGATGATGTCGAGAAGACACTCAAAGACTATCGCAAGCGTGCAAATGTTCCAGGTTTCCGTCCTGGAAATGTTCCAATGGGAATGATCAAGCGCCAGTTTGGCATGCAGGTAAAGGTTGACTCTATCAACAAGCTCCTTGGTGAGAACCTCGATAAATACATCACTGACAATAAGATTGCAATGCTCGGCCAGCCTCTCGCACACGAGGAACAGGAGCCTGTCGACCTCGAGAAGGCTGCTCCATACACCTTCCAGTTCGATATTGCCGTTGCTCCGGAGTTCGACGCAAAGCTTTCAGGACGTGACAAGGTGGCATACTATGACATCAAGGTTGACGACAAGCTCATCGACCAGCAGGTTGACATGTTCGCCAGCCGTGCCGGACACTATACAAAGGCTGACGTTTACGACCCGGAGCAGCGCGACGTGCTGAAGGGTGATCTCCGTGAGCTCGACGAAAACGGCAATACCCTTGAGGGTGGCATCACTGAGAGCGACGAGTCTCTCATGCCTGTTTACTTCGACGACGAGGAAGAGAAGGAGAAATTCGCTAACGCTAAGCCGGGCGACATCATTACCTTCAACCCGACAAAAGCATACAAGGGCACTGAGACTTCTATCGCAGCCCTCCTGAAGGTCGACCGTGAGAAGGTCGGCGAGCATAAGGGTGACTTCACCTTCCAGGTAACCGAGGTTTCCCGCTTCGTTAAGCACGAGGTTAATGCTGAGCTCTGGGAAGGCATCTATGGCAAGGACAGCGGCATCAAGGATGAGAAGGGCTTCCGTGAGGCTATCTCAAAGGGCCTCGCTGACCAGCTGAAGGGTGACTCCGACTTCAAGTTCCTGCAGGATGTCCGTGCTCATGTTCTCAAGAAGATCGGCAAGCTGCAGTACCCGGACGAGCTGCTCAAGCGCATCCTCGTTTCCAACAACTCGAAGAACCTTAAGACCGACGAGGACAAGAAGAAGTTCATCGACGAGAACTATGAGAAGAGTCTCGAGGCTCTGACATGGGACCTCGCTAAGAACAAGCTCGCTGAGGCTCAGGGTATCAAGGTTGACGACAAGGACGTTCAGAATGCTGCCGTTGAGATGGCACGCATGCAGTTCGCCCAGTATGGCATGAACAATGTTCCTGACGAGTATGTCCAGAACTATGCCAACGAGCTGCTCAAGAAGCGTGAGACTGTACAGCAGATGGCTGACCGCGCTCTCGACCAGAAGCTGACCGCAGCACTCAAGGAAGTTGTCAAACTCGACCACAAGGAGATTAGTCTTGACGACTTCAACAAGATGATGGAAGAAGAAAATAAATAAATTTTAGAAAAAAACTTCTTTTTATTGAGAGGTTATCGAGTTTTTTTATTATCTTTGTGATGAATTATGCAGTTGTTGTCACTAATTGGCACAAACTTTGCACAATCCGGACATAAAGATAAGAGGTAGAAAACGCGATAACCTCTTTTTTTATGTCTAACAAAAACCCAAAGAAAGGAATGAAAGTAATGAATGATTTCAGAAAGTTCGCTACTCAGAAGTTGGGTATGAACGGTCTCGTCCTCGATGAGGTTGTCAAGGCTCAGCAGCAGTACATGAATCCATACATTCTGGAGGAACGCCAACTGAATGTCACTCAGATGGACGTTTACTCCCGCCTGATGATGGACCGCATTATCTTCCTCGGTTCCGAGATTGATGATTATGCAGCCAACACTCTTCAGGCTCAGCTTCTTTACCTCGACTCTGTCGACAGCGGTAAGGATATTTCTATTTACATCAACAGCCCCGGCGGCAGCGTTACAGCCGGTCTCGGTATCTATGACACCATGCAGTTCATCTCTTCGGATGTAGCTACAATCTGCACCGGTATGGCAGCCTCTATGGCAGCCGTCCTGCTCGTCAGCGGTCAGGAAGGCAAGCGCTCGGCTCTGCCGCACAGCCGTGTCATGATTCACCAGCCGCTCGGCGGTGTTCAGGGACAGGCTTCGGATATTGAGATTGAGGCTCGTGAGATCCAGAAGTTCAAGAAGGAACTCTACACTATCATCGCCACCCACTCTCACCAGGATTACGACAAGGTCTGGAAGGACAGCGACCGTAACTACTGGATGACAGCCGAAGAAGCCAAGGAATATGGAATGATTGACCAGGTGCTCAGACGCAATCCGTCGCCTGCAGCCCGGAATGACGCCAATCAAAAGGAAGGATAACGACAATGCCCAAGAAATGTAATTTCTGCGGAAGGAGCGAGCGCGACGTGCGCTTGCTCATTTCCGGACTTAATGGCAACATCTGCGATGATTGCCTTCGCCAGGCATGGAACATTGCCCAGCAAGCCGGAGTGTACGATAACGAACCGGCTGGCAGTCAGGAAGCGGAGGAGCCTCTGAAGGTTCCAAAGCCAAAGGAGATAAAGGAGTACCTCGACCAGTATGTCATTGGTCAGGATGAGGCTAAGCGCACACTCTCAGTGGCTGTCTACAACCACTACAAGCGCCTGCAGCAGCCTAAGGATGACGACGGTGTTGAGATTGAGAAGAGCAATATAATAATGGTAGGCTCTACCGGAACGGGTAAGACTTTGCTCGCCCGCACTATTGCCAAGATGCTCAACGTGCCGTTCACCATTGTCGACGCTACTGTCTTCACAGAGGCAGGATATGTCGGCGAGGATGTCGAGAGCATACTCTCCCGCCTGCTTCAGGTAGCCGACTACAATGTCAAGAATGCCGAGAAGGGTATCGTCTTCATCGACGAGATTGATAAGATAGCCCGCAAGAGCGACAACCCGAGCATCACCCGTGATGTCAGTGGCGAGGGCGTCCAGCAAGGACTGCTTAAGCTCCTCGAGGGAACAATGGTCAATGTTCCGCCACAGGGAGGCCGCAAGCACCCTGACCAGGAGTATATCCATGTTGACACTCACAACATCCTGTTCATTTGCGGTGGTGCTTTCGACGGCATTGAGCAGAAGATTGCGCAGCGCATGAATACCCATGTTGTCGGTTTCAACTCAGTACAGAATGTCGCCAAGATTGACAAGGGCGACCTCATGCAGTACATCCAGCCTCAGGACCTGAAGTCTTTCGGACTCATCCCGGAGCTCATCGGTCGTCTGCCTATACTGACTTACCTGAAGCCTCTCGACCGTACCGCTCTTCGCCGGATTCTTGTTGAGCCTAAGAATTCAATCATCCGCCAGTATGAGAAACTCTTCGATATGGACAAGGTAAAGCTCAAGTTCACTGATGAAGCCCTTGACTTCATAGTCGACAAGGCTATAGAGTACAAGCTTGGTGCCCGTGGACTCCGCTCGATAGTTGAAAGCATCATGAGCAACGCAATGTTCGAGATACCTTCAACCCGCAAGCGTTCATTCGAAGTGACAGCCGACTATGCCCGTCAACAGCTTGACAAGGCACACGTTCAGCGGCTGGCATCAGCTTAAAAGTTTTCCCGACTCCCTCTTAGCCGAGGGAGTTGAGATTCTTCAAAAGCAATTACCAGGAAGACATTTTATCTCACCTGTACTATCCTAACTTTAAATTTATGACTAGAACTGACAATCTTAAAAGCGCACTGAAAAGTATATTCGGCTTTGATAATTTCAAAGGCGACCAGGAGGCTATTATCCAAAGTCTTATGGACGGTCACGATGTCTTTGTACTTATGCCAACGGGCGGAGGCAAGAGTCTCTGCTACCAGTTGCCGTCACTGCTCATGGACGGTATGGCTATAGTCGTCTCACCGCTCATTGCGCTCATGAAGAATCAGGTCGATGTCATCAATGGAATAAGCGAAGAGGATGGCGTAGCCCACTATCTGAACTCTTCGCTAAAAAAATCGGAGATAGACCAGGTCAAAGCCGACATATCGTCGGGCAAGACCAAACTACTTTATGTGGCTCCGGAATCACTCAATAAGCAAGAGAATGTCGATTATTTCAAGACGGTAAAGATCAGTTTCTATGCCATCGATGAAGCCCACTGTATATCGGAGTGGGGACATGACTTCCGTCCTGAGTACCGGAAGATCCGTGAGTCGGTCGACCAGATTGGCCGGGCTCCGATTATTGCCCTCACCGCAACAGCCACCGATAAGGTGCGCACGGATATTCTCCGCAGTCTGAACATTGAGGATGCCAAGCAGTTCAAGAGCTCCTTCAACCGCCCGAACCTCTACTATGAAGTCCGCCCGAAGACCAAGAATATCGACAAGGAAATAGTAAAGTTCATTAAGGAAAATGCCGGTAAGAGCGGAATAATATACTGTCTGTCACGAAAGAAAGTCGAGGAGCTTGCCGAGGTCCTCAGGGCAAACGACATCAAGGCGGCTGCCTATCATGCGGGACTGGAGGCTGAAACACGCTCACGGACTCAGGATGATTTCCTTCAGGAGAAGATCGACATCATCGTTGCAACTATCGCTTTCGGTATGGGTATCGACAAACCGGATGTACGTTTCGTCATCCACTATGACATCCCGAAGAGCCTTGAAGGCTACTATCAGGAGACCGGTCGTGCAGGACGTGACGGGCAGGAAGGCAAATGCATTGCTTTCTACTCCCAGAAAGACCTTAAGAAACTCGAGAAGTTTATGGAGAACAAGCCTGTCGCCGAGCAGGAGATAGGTCGCCAGCTGTTGCAGGAGACTCAGGCTTATGCCGAATCGTCAGTCTGCCGCCGCAAACTGCTTCTCCACTATTTCGGTGAGGAATATGACAAGGACAACTGCGGAATGTGTGACAACTGCCGCAATCCTAAGAAGAAGGTCGAAGGCAAGGATGCTTTGGTCATTGTCCTCCGTGCTGTCAAGGCTGTCAAGGAGAATTTCCATCAGGAATACATTATCAACTTTGTCAAGGGATTTGCCACCGACGACATCCGTGACCACCATCATGACGAGCTCGACGAGTTTGCCGAAGGCAAGGACATGGACACCGCTATTTGGAATCCTGTCATCCGTCAGGCTCTCCTTGCAGGCTATCTCCGCAAGGATGTCGAGAACTACGGAATACTGAAACTAACCCCGAAAGGCAAGAAATACCTGAAGAATCCGACATCATTCCCGATTGTCATGGACGCCGTTTTCAAGGACGACTATGAGGAAGAGCCTTCCGATGGTGCCAGTTCTGCGCTCGATATGCCACTGAAGAAGATGCTGGTCAGCCTTCGCCGTGACATTGCCCAGAAGAAGGGACTGCCAACATACGTTATCTTCCAGGACGTGTCGCTCGACCAGATGGCAACGGTCTATCCGGCTACTATCGAAGACCTTCAGAACATTCAGGGGGTCGGTGCCGGTAAGGCAAAACGCTATGGCAAGCCATTCGTCGACCTTATAGAGAAGTACTGTAAGGAGAACGATATAGTGCCGACAGAGGAACTGCGTGTCCGCACCGTGTCGAACAAGAACAAGAAACTGAAGATTATAAGCAATATCGACCGCCAGATACCTCTCGACGACATTGCCGTTGCCGAGGGCCTCGACTTCGATGAGCTCCTTGACAAACTTGACGATATAGTCTATAGTGGTACAAAGATCAACATCGACTACTTCCTCGAGGAGTATTATGACGAGGATCAGATAGACGACATCTACGAATATTTCAAGGAATCTGACACTGACGACCTTGATGCTGCCTACGATGAGCTTGATGATGATTATCCAGAGGAGTTGATTCGCCTCGTCCGCATCAAGTTTATCTCTGATAACGGCAATTAATGTTCCTTCCGGAATGTAAATGTCTTTTATTTTTAAGTGACCGGTTTCGAGGGTCTCTGACCATGGAAATTATGGCCGGAGACCTTAAATATAATTCAATATGTAAATTATAAATAATAAATTAGAAATTATAAATAATACTTTTGGGGGGATAAGGTGATGGTGGTTGAAGAGAAACTGGGATAACTGAGATAACTGATATGTTGGCGCGCTGCTCACGTTAAATACATTTAACGATGTGAGAATTCGGAATAAAAGTACCCCATATATGGAAAATTATTGCTAAATTTGCACGCAATAATTTTTCAAATTACATTTATGTCATCATTTATTGCAGATAAAATTGTAATGGACGGTCTCACTTATGATGACGTCCTTTTAATCCCTGCTTACTCAGAGGTGCTGCCTAAAGAGGTAGAGTTGAAAACCCGTTTCTCACGTCACATCACATTGAATGTGCCGTTTGTTTCGGCTGCTATGGATACTGTCACCGAGTCGGCTATGGCTATCGCTATGGCTCGTGAGGGTGGTATTGGTGTCATCCATAAGAACATGGCCATTGATGAGCAGGCTCGTCAGGTCGCTATCGTAAAGCGTGCCGAGAACGGAATGATTTACGATCCTGTTACCATTAAGAAGGGACGTACCGTTCGTGATGCCCTGAATATGATGGCTGAAAACCATATCGGCGGTATTCCTGTCGTCGATGATGAGAACCATCTGGTTGGTATCGTTACCAATCGTGATTTGAGATTTGAGCAGCGTCTTGACCGCCCAATCGATGAGGTCATGACTAAGGAGAACCTTGTTACCACTCATCAGAAGACTGACCTCGTCGCTGCCGCTAAGATTCTGCAGGAGCATAAGATTGAGAAGCTTCCTGTAGTCGATAATGAAAACCATCTCCTTGGTCTTATCACATATAAGGATATTACCAAGGCTAAGGACAAGCCGCTGGCTTGCAAGGACGACAAGGGCCGTCTGCGTGTCGCAGCCGGTGTAGGCGTTACCAAGGATACACTTGAGCGTGCACAGGCTTTGGTTGATGCTGGTGTCGACGCAATCGTCATTGATACAGCCCACGGACACTCACAGGGTGTTGTCGGCAAGCTGCATGATGTCAAAGCTGCATTCCCTAACATCGATGTCGTTGTAGGTAATGTTGCTACTGGCGCAGCTGCCAAGTTCCTTGTCGACAATGGTGCTGATGGTGTCAAAGTCGGTATCGGTCCGGGTTCTATCTGCACAACACGTGTTGTTGCCGGTGTCGGTGTACCACAGCTTTCGGCTGTCTATGATGTATATTCGGTACTGAAAGACACTGATGTTCCTCTTATCGCTGATGGCGGACTCCGTTATTCAGGCGATGTTGTCAAGGCACTTGCTGCCGGTGGCGACTGCGTGATGATTGGTTCGCTCGTTGCAGGTACTGAGGAAAGCCCTGGCGACACAATTATATATAATGGACGTAAGTTCAAGACCTACCGTGGCATGGGCTCTCTTGAGGCTATGGAACAGAAGAACGGCTCTAGTGACCGCTATTTCCAGGGCGACATCAAGGATGCCAAGAAGCTTGTTCCGGAGGGTATCGCAGGCCGTGTGCCTTACAAGGGAACGGTTCAGGAAGTTATCTACCAGCTCGTCGGCGGTCTGCGCTCGGGCATGGGATACTGCGGAGCCGGTGACATTGTCAAACTGCATGACGCTAAGTTCACCCGCATCACCAATGCAGGTGTACTCGAGAGCCATCCTCACGACATCACAATCACCAGTGAGGCACCTAACTACTCGCGTCCGGAGTAAGAAACAGAATTCCGCATTCCCCTCCCGTGAGAGAGGGAAATGTTTTCGGAATAAACAAAAATAAAATTTGAAATGAAGCTGAAATTTGTCTTATCGGCACTTTTATTAAGCATGGGAATGACCCAGATGCATGCCCAGACTGCAGACCCGGTGATAATGACCATTGCCGGAAAGCCTGTGCTGCGCTCTGAGTTTGAATACTCCTACAACAAGAATAATTCCGAAGGCGTCATCGACAAGAAGACAGTCGATGAGTATGTGCCTCTGTTCGTCGACTATAAGCTGAAGGTTCAGGCGGCTCTCGATGCCAAGCTTGACACTATCAGTGCGCTGAAGAATGAGTTCCGCACATACCGCGACCAGCAGATTCGTCCGTCATTTGCCAATGATTCCGACATGGAGAATGCTGCCCGCAACTATTATGACGGCATGAAGAAGGCTATCGGCGAAAAGGGATTGTACTCTTGCTCGCATATTCTCCTCCTCGTTCCGCAGAATGCGTCAGCTGCCAAGAAGGACTCCGTGAAGGCACGCATTGACTCTGTTTACAATGCACTTCAGCATGGAGCCGACTTCGCCACACTGGCAAGCAAGGTATCGCAGGATCCGGGTTCAGCCCGCCGCGGTGGCAATCTGGGTCCTTACGGTCCGGGCAACATGGTCAAGGAGTTCGAGGATGTAGCCTACACGCTTAAGGATGGTGAGATTTCAAAACCGTTTGAGACACAGTTCGGCTATCATATCATAAAGATGAACAAGCGTGAGGCTCTGCCTCCGTATGATTCCCTGCGCACAAACATTCTTCGTTTCTTCGAGCAGCGTCAGTACCGTCTGACCATTGCACAGCAAAATGCCGAGAAACTGGCTAAGGATGAGGGTACAACTGTCGACAAGGTGTTCGACAAGCGTGCCGAGGAAATGCAGACTAAGGACCCCAACCTTAACAACCTCGTGCGTGAGTACCACGACGGACTGCTGCTGTTTGCTATCAGTGACAGCCTTGTGTGGGATAAAGCTTCGAAGGATGAGGCTGGACTTGAACGCTATTTCAAGGCTCACAAGAAGCAATATAAATGGGATGCACCGCGCTTCAAGGGCATTGCCTATCATGTAAAGGATGCTGCCGATGTCAAGGCTGTGAGCAATTCTATCAAGAATGTGCCGTTCAAGGATTGGGCGGAAACATTGCGCAAGACATTCAACAGTGACAAGAATGACATCCGCATCCGTGTAGAGAAAGGCATATTCAAGGAAGGCGACAATGCATTGGTCGACAGTGTTATATTCAAGAAAGCCAATGCCAAGGTAAAGCCTGTCAAGGGTTATCCTATCGATGCCACATTCGGAAAGAAGCTTTCTGCACCTCAGGAGCTGGATGACGTCCGTGGTCAGGTAACCTCTGATTATCAGAATGAACTTGAGAAGAACTGGGTTGAGAGCCTGCGGAAGAAATACCCTGTAAGCATCAACCGTGATGTCCTTGCAACGGTTAACAAGCACTAAGGATGAAAAGAAATAGAAAGACAAGCATAATAGCAGCTGTCTCTGTGGCTGCCACAATGGTTGTGGCTGTCAGTGGCAATGCTGCCGGTGGTAGGAATGCTTCCGGTAGTGTCAGTGTCTTTGCCAACAGCATGGTTCAGGACAGCGATACTGTGGACACTATTCCGGCTTCCGAACTTGGAACAGAGCTGTCAGAGCCAAAGAGAGGCAGCATCGTCGACGAGGTTATTTGGGTTGTCGGCGACGAGCCTATCCTCAGGTCGGACGTTGAGGCTATGCGTCTTCAGGGCAGTGCCGAGGGTCATGACTTCGGTCCTAATGCCGATTGCTCTATTCCAGAGCAGCTGGCTGTGCAGAAGCTGTTCCTCCATCAGGCTGCCCTCGACAGTATTGAGGTGACCGAGAGTGAGATAACACAGGGTGTCGACCAGCAGATCAACTACCTCATTCAAATGGCAGGCTCGCGCGAACGCCTTGAGCAATACCGTCATGAGACCATCAGCCAGATGCGTCAGGAACTCCACGACGAGTATAAGAATAGTCAGCTTGTACAGAAGATGCGCCAGAAGTTGGTCGAGGACATTAGCGTTTCTCCGGCTGAGGTGCGTTCATATTTCAAGGATTTACCTGCCGACAGTATTCCAAAGATACCGACAACGGTAGAGGTTGAGATTCTCACCCAGACTCCTAAGCCGACACCTGAAGAGGTCAACCGCGTGAAGGATGAGCTCCGTGAGTTTACCGACCGTATTAATAAAGGTGAGATTTCATTTGCTACCTTGGCAAGCCTGTATTCCGAAGACCCGGGTTCTGCCCGTCAGGGTGGTGAACTTGGATACACCGGTCGTGGCATGCTTGACCCTGCTTTTGCAGCTGTGGCATTCAATCTGACCGACCCGAAGAAGGTTTCCAAGATAGTAGAGTCCGACTTCGGCTATCATATCATTCAGCTTATCGATCGCCGTGGTGACCGCATCAACTGCCGCCACATTCTGTTGAAGCCTAAGATTGGGGCTGAGGCTATCGAGAAGGCAGAGAGCCGCCTTGACTCAATTGGCAATGACATAAGGGCTGGAAAGTTCTCATTCGAGGATGCCGCTACGATTCTTTCTGACGATAAGGACACTAAGAATAACCACGGATTGCTTGCCAACTCCAGTCAGACGGAGCGTACATCACGGTTCCACATGCAAGACCTTCCGTCAGAAGTGGCAAAGGTCGTCGATACAATGAAGGTTGGCGAGGTGTCGAAAGCCTTCCAGATGGTCAACAGCCGTGGCAAGCAAGTCTGCCTTATATGCAAACTGAAGAGCCGTGTCGACGAGCATCGTGCCACAATAACTGAGGACTTTCAGGATATGAAGAACGTTGTCCTTGCCAAGCGGCGTGAGGAGACGTTGCAGAAATGGGTGGAAAACAAGATAAAAGAAACCTACGTGCGCATGTTGCCGGAGTATAAGGATTGCAACTTCCAGTACAAAGGTTGGGTAAGAGATTAATGAGCAACACCTTACATATAGTTGAATTTAGCTGGCATAGAACTAATCTCCTGTTAGTTCTATGCTTGTTCGTCTTATGCCTGCCGCTGTCAGTCAGTGCCCAAAGCAGGAATAAGTCGCAGTCGAAGGCTAAGGGTAAGAAGAAACCGGAGTGGGTCTTCCTTGACCATGCCGATGATTTGCACTATGACCAGATGAAACGTCCGGGCGTGCAGATAGCCAAGGGCAACGTTAAGTTCCGCTTCGAGGACAATACCCTCTATTGTGACAGCGCTTTCTTCAATCAGTATCAGAATACCTTTCAGGCTTTTGGACATGTTAAGATGCACCGTGGAACGGGCAACATTAACCTGACATGCGACCATGCCGACTATAACAGCATGTCCCGTGTGTTCACTGCCGTGAAGCGTGTTGTAATGACTCAGCCCGGTAGTTCGCTGCATTGTGACAGTCTGATATACAATACAGAATCGCACACAGCCGACTATTATGGCAACGGACGGCTTGTCGGAAACGGGACAACGGTGACTTCGGAGCATGGAAACTATAACACGAAGTCGCACGATGCTCATTTCAATGGCGAAAGGGTAGTGCTCCACAGTCCAGAATATAATGTGACAACACCTTCGCTCGATTATAACACTCAGACCAAGCAAGGGCATGTTCAGGGCAAGTCGGTTATCCGCACTACAGCCGGTGAGGTCATCCACACTGACAATGCCGACTTCAATGGTATTTCTCACAGCTTCACTACTCACGGACATTCAACCGTCTCGTCTCGTGAACGGTATATTGAGGGTGATAATATGAATTATGACCGCTCTACAGGTCGTGGCGAGGGTCACGGTCATGTGAAGGTCGTCGACAAACAAGGCGGGCGCACCATCACCGGTGATAATGTCAAGTTCCGCACAGCTACGGTTTACAAGAACCGCCGTCCGCATAACGAAGTTGTTGAGTTTGAAGGCAAAGGAAACTCCAAGATAGTCGACCGTCCGGCTCAAAGAACCGTCAAGGGCGATTACCTAAGCTATAACACAATTACTAAAGAGGGCTATGGTCGTGGCAAAGTCGACTATATTGACCATCTCAAGAAGAATGCCTTCCTCGGCGATTACATCTATTATACTGAGCTTGACGCTATCGCCTACGGTCATGCTCTTGGCAAAGACTTCTCTCAGAGTGCCAATGGCGACACCTTGTTTGTCCATGCCGACACTATAAAGATGAAAGGACATGTCGAAGAGCGTCCAGTTGTCGACGACTTCAGTGGCGATACCCTGCGCATGGCTCCCGACACAATCCGTACGTTCTATGGTATAGATAACGTCAGGGCTTACAGGACAGACGTCCAGGGTGTATGCGGATTGATTATCGGTTGCACCCGTGATTCGAGCATGACGATGTATCAGGACCCAATAGTTTGGACCGGTCAGCGTCAGTTATTCGGTGATTCGATACGTTGTTTCATGAACGACTCGACCATAAGAGAGGCTCATGTCATGGGCAATGCTTTCTCCATTGAACTGATGAACGATGGCGAGCACTATAACCAAGTGTCGTCAAAGTTAATGAACGCCTACTTCGTTGATGGAAAAATCAGGTGGAGCGAAGCCATAAGCAATGTGCTTATAGTATATTATCCGGTAGATGACAAGGATAGTTCGTTAATAGGATTGAACTATACCGAGACAGATACAATGAGGGCTTACATGACTCCTGAGCGGAAACTGGAGAAGATATGGATGCCGAAATCAACCGGAACATTGTATCCAATGAACCAGATTCCGGCTGACAAGCTCAAACTTCGTGGCTTTGCCTGGTATGATTATATCCGACCTTTGGACAAGCACGACCTCTTCCGCCACGTCAGCAAGGGCGACAAGGCACAGCAACGGCAGATCAGAGTGACACCTCCGCCATTGCAGTATGTCGGCAAGTCGGCACCACCGTCTAACAGAAAGACTGTCGTGACGAGCACAGGCAACAAGCGGGAGGTAATCTACCCGTCGTCGGATGTCGGCAAGCCTACTGTCGAGGAGGTGCGTCCATGAGCTTTTTCAAGCAGCCGAAACCGCGCCGTTTCCATCATGAGCCCATATACTATGACGAGCATCATGACCGGGTAAACCGTATCGAGGAGCGTGCCAGGAAGGAACTCGGACTGGAGAAGAACAAAGAATTCAATCCGGAAGACATCCGCGGAGCCTTCACCGGCAATGTAAAGAGGAAGTTAGACCACAAGAGATCGGGCTTGTTTTCGGTATTGTCATCGAACACTGGGGCAATACTGGTTATTATTCTAGTCCTTCTTCTGGTCTGGATTTATTTAAGCAGATAGATAATAATGAGTGACGTTATACAACTTTTACCTGATAGTGTAGCCAATCAGATTGCTGCCGGTGAGGTGATTCAGCGCCCCGCGTCGGTAATCAAGGAGCTCGTTGAGAATGCCGTCGATGCCGGAGCTCATCATATTGATGTGCTTGTAACCGATGCCGGACGTACTGCCATTCAGGTTATCGACGATGGAAAGGGCATGTCGGAAACCGACTCGCGCCTTGCTTTCGAGCGTCATGCAACGTCAAAGATCCGTCAGGCTGGTGACTTGTTCTCCCTTCATACCATGGGCTTCCGTGGAGAGGCACTGCCTTCTATTGCCGCAGTGTCACAGGTTGAGTTGAAGACACGTCTTCGTGGTGAGGAGATTGGAACCCATTTGTCTATCTCTGCCAGTCGTGTTACAGGTCAGGAACCGTGCTCTTGTCAGGAAGGCAGCAACTTCCTTGTCGAGAATCTGTTCTTCAATGTTCCTGCCCGCCGCAAGTTCCTTAAGTCGAACACGACCGAGTTGAACAACATCATTACTGCTTTCCAGCGCATAGTGCTGGTCTATCCGGAGATAGCTTTCACTCTTCGGAGCAATGACGTCGAGGTGTTCAACCTTCCGCCAAGCAATATCCATCAGCGAATTGTCGATGTCTTCGGACGTAAGATTGATCAGGAACTGTTGCCTATGGGAGTTAAGACCACCTTGTGCAACATAACCGGGTTCGTCGGCAAGCCTGAGGCAGCACGTAAGAAAGGCGCCCGCCAGTTCTTCTTCGTGAACGGACGGTATATGAAGCATGCCTATTTCAACAAGGCTGTGCAGTCGGCTTACGAGCGACTTGTGCCGTCAGGTGAGCAGGTTCCTTATTTCATCTACTTCGAAGTGTCGCCTGAAAATATCGATGTTAATATCCATCCGACCAAGACTGAGATAAAATTCGAGAATGAGCAGGCTATCTGGCAGATACTTGCTGCGGCAGTAAAGGATGCCGTCGGCAAGTTCAGTGAGGTTCCCACGATTGACTTCGATACCGAGGGACGTCCAGACATACCTGTGTTTAATCCTTCGAATGCCACCTACGCCCCTAAGGTAAACTATAATCCGTCATATAATCCATTCCGTTCTCAGTCGTCGGCAAAGCCTTCCACGGCTGCACCCCGCAACTGGGAGTCATTATATGATGGCATTCAGAGAGTCCCGAGTCAAGAAAATACCATCTTCCCGGAAGCACCATCAACCGAAACTTCTGATGATATTATTGCAGAGAAGTCACCGGCTCACTACCAGTATAAGGGTACTTACATCATGACGGCTGTTAAATCGGGCTTGATGATTATAGACCAGCACAGGGCTCACGTTCGCATTCTCTATGAACGTTACCTCGAGCAGTTGAAGAGTAAGCACCGTTTCCCACAGAAGGAACTGTTCCCTGAGGTTGTCCATTTCTCCCAGTCAGAGGCTGTTGCGTTGAAGCGAGTGCTGCCGGAGATGACAGCCCTTGGCTTCGAACTTACCGATATGGGTGACAACAGCTATGCTGTCAATGCCATTCCTGCCGGTCTTGAAGGTGTCAATGTTGCCAAACTCGTTACCGATATGGTCAGTTCTGCATCGGAGCGGGAAACCTCTGTTGTCGATGAAATCAACCGTTCGCTGGCTCTCAGTTTGGCAAGAAGTGCAGCAATACCACAGGGACAGGTGCTCGGCAATGAGGAAATGGAAAACATTATCAATGAGTTGTTTGCCTGCGGGAATGTCAACTACACTCCCGATGGCAAGCGCATCCTTGCTATTTTCCGTCAGCAAGACATCGAACATTTGCTAAAGTAGATACAATTAAAAGCTAAGATTGTATCATTTTAGGCTAATAAATAATATTCTTTTCTCAAGGATTCTCCCTAATTTTGCAGTTGGATATTAACTAAAAAACTGCATCGGAAAATCCTATGAGAAAAACTTCTCTAATTATTTCAGCACTTCTGTCGTTGTCATTGACGGCAGAAGCCGAAAATGTAGCCATTGAAACACCTAACAACACGTTGGTTGTTGATGTCACAAATGGCCAGCGTCCTACATTCCTTTACTACGGTCCGAAACTTGCAAAGACTGATATGGCTAACTTACAGTCGGCCGGAGGGTACAGCCGGATGGAACTCTATCTGCCATACGGACCTGTTCCCCAGGCTGAACCGGCATTTGCCTGCCGCCATTCTGATGGTAATATGACAACAGAATTGGTTGCGACTGGCTATGATGTCAAGTCAGACGGTAAAGGAACAATCACCACAATCCATCTTAAAGACCCACAATATTCACTTTCTGTTGACCTGCATTACCGTGCTTACACTGATGTTGACATGATAGAAACATGGACAGACATCGTCAATAACGAGCGTGGAACTGTCACCCTCACCGACTTCTATTCCGGAACACTGCCTATCCGGCGCGGCGATGTCTGGCTTAGTTCACTCTATGGCTCATGGGCTAGTGAGGCACGTGTTGACGAAGAACCGCTTATTGCAGGCGACAAGGTTATAAAGAACACCGACGGAACCCGCAACTCCCACACATCCCATGCCGAGGTTATGTTCTCTCTCGACGGTAAGGCAAAGGAGAACAGCGGCGACGTTATCGGTGCGGCACTCTGTTATGGGGGCAATTATGAGCTGAAAGTCATTACCGATGATTCTGAGTATCACCGCTTCCTGGCAGGCATAAACCCAGAGAACAGCTTCTATAATCTTAAGAAAGGTGAGACATTCACCACTCCGCCACTTGCCCTTACTTACTCACAGGAAGGTCTTTCGGGCGCTTCCCGCAACTTCCATAAGTGGGGACGAGAGTATCGCCTGGCTCATGGCAATGAGCTTCGCCGCATACTTCTGAACTCTTGGGAGGGCGTTTACTTCAACATCAATGAGGAGAACATGAACCAGATGATGGCTGACATTGCCGAAATGGGCGGCGAGCTGTTTGTCATGGATGACGGATGGTTCGGCAGCAAATACCAGCGTAATACCGATAATGCAGCCCTCGGCGACTGGGTTGTCGACACCCGCAAGCTTCCTAACGGGCTTGAAAACCTCGTCAATGATGCCAAGAAGCACGGAATAAAGTTCGGAATATGGATAGAGCCAGAGGCAACCAACACTACAAGTGAGCTCTATGAGAAGCATCCCGATTGGGTAATCAAGGCTCCAAAGCGTGACATCAGCTGTGGTCGTGGCGGTACTCAGCTAGTCCTCGATATGAGCAATCCGAAGGTTCAGGACCATGTCTTCTCTCTTGTTGACAACCTTCTGTCGAAATATCCGGATATAGCTTACATAAAATGGGATGCCAATATGCCTATCCAGAGTGCCGGAAGCCAGTATCTGTCGATGGACGAACAGAGCCATCTGTATATAGACTATCATCGCGGACTGGAGAAAACGCTGAAGCGAATCCGTGCAAAGTATCCTGACGTTACCATCCAGCTCTGTGCCAGTGGCGGCGGTCGGGCTAACTGGGGACTGCTCCCTTACTTCGATGAGTTCTGGGTTTCCGACAATACCGATGCCCTTCAGCGCGTTTACATGCAGTGGGGAACAAGCTATTTCTTCCCGGCTATAGCTATGGGATGCCATATCTCGGCAACTCCGAACCATACCGTCTTCCGCACTACATCGCTGAAATACCGCATCGATGTGGCTATGGCAGGACGTCTGGGTATGGAAATTCAGCCGAAGAACATGACCGCTGAGGAAAAGGCATTGTGCAAGAAAGCCATTGCCGAGTACAAGGAAATACGTCCTGTTGTTCAGCTTGGCGACATCTACCGCCTTGTCTCGCCTTACGACCATAAAGGTCTGGCTTCCCTGATGTATGTTTCTGATAATAAGGACAAAGCCGTCTGGTACTGGTGGAAGACCGAGAATTTCTATAATGTCCACCTTCCTCGTGTCCGTATGGCTGGTCTCGACCCTAACAAGAGCTATCGCGTTCACGAACTCGACCGTGTCGACCTTAAGCCTCTCGACTGCGAAGGCAAGGTATTCACTGGTAAGTTCCTCATGGATACCGGTATTGATGTGCCTTATACCAATGAGGTAGAGTGGGGCAAGAAGACGGACTGGTCATCGCGTGTCCTCTATCTCGAGGCTTTGTAAAACCGTCTGAAAACAAACAGGAGGGTGCTTTCTATTAGTTGGAAACACCCTCCTGTTTATATATACGTAACCGAAACTGATTACGTTTCTATCTCCTTATAAACTTCTTTCCGTTCAGAATGACGATTCCCTTGTATGAATCATCAACACGCTGTCCGGCAAGATTGTATGCCGGCTGGTCCTTCATGAAGTGAGACTCGCCATTGACAACCTTTGTCAATCCTGTCGAAACCGAAGATAACGGAACTTTAGTTATCAGCACTTCCTCCTTATTCTGTGAATAAGCCACCCATAACGCATTGTTATATACGATTGACTTTGGATAGCTGAATCCAAGAGTCTTAGCCTTTCCAGTCCATTTCCGCTCAGGCAACTCATCCATGCTGCGCAACAGCCAGCCCTTGTTGAACGTCTCTCCATCGTCAGAAAGCAACAGAGCCATCGGCCAACGGTTCTTGCTGTCGGTAGGATTGCTTGCCAGGAAAGCCGTTCCGTCGGTCAGATTACCGGCACTCTGCTTTGCCCTTGAGTCGGGAATGTTGGTCTCTACAGCCTTCGACCATGTCTCGCCATTGTCCAGACTGACCGATACCAGTTTGCGATAAGTACTGTTCTGGTCACGCATGACCATGACGATTGAGTCGCCACGCATGTACCAGCTCGGCTCCATCTCACGGCTGTTCGACTTCTTGTCAGTATATTTAAAGTCAGCTTTCTTCCATCCGCGTGTGCCTGTGGCATCATCGGTATATATTGGCATCAGCATCTTTGCAGCTATATTGCTGGCCGTCGGGAAATGGGCAGCGCCAATGATGCGCCCGTTAGGGAGAATTCTTGGGTCTTGTTCGAATATTCCATAGAGCGGTTCGCCGTCTTCCATCAATACCGGACGTGACTCCGTCCAGAGTTCTCCGTCGGCAGTGGCACGGTAGGCAACATACCGGCGAGTCCCGTATTTCTTCAGGTTTGACTCCGACGCCTGAACGTTCAGATAAGCAATCAGCGAATCCTCAGTCACCAGCCATCCGCCCGAAGATACATACATCTCCTTTTCGTTCTGCTCGGCGGTTAGCGAATCAAGCACTTCCGGTGCCGACCATGTCGCCCCGTTGTCAGTACTTTTGCTCATCGCCACCCATGTCTCGGGGTAGTCCTCGTTTTGCGGATCGCTCTGCCACATACAGTACAGCGTCCCCTTGAATGCAGCCAATACAACGCCATTGGAGTAATGGTCGGTTGTCTCAGTCGGTTGAAATACGGTGATTGTCTCAGTTCCCGGAGCTTTCGTCAGTCCGAGAGCACTCTTGTCGGTCATGTCGAGCACACCGTCAGCAAGCGAAATAGGTGCTTGCGCAGTAGCGGTAGTACATACCGACATCAGCATTAAAGCCGATGCTAATAATTTTCTCATGTTTGTTATTTGTAGATTAGTCAGTTTGTAAGTACTTGCAGATATGATAGTTTGCCGTTTCTCATCATTGGATATAATATATGTAAAGCCAATGAAGAAGAAACTCGTGCGCCTGACAGGACTCGAACCTGCACTGCGAAAGCAACTAGATCCTAAGTCTAGCGCGTCTACCAATTCCGCCACAGGCGCTAAAAGCGACTGCAAAGTTAATAAAAAAATCTATTAAACGATAATAATTGGAAGATTATTTGTATTTTTGCACAATAATCAATGCATCAATAAAACTTAGCAAGATATGAGATATTTAGACCCACGAGCTGATTTAACGTTTAAGAAAGTATTCGGAGAACATCCGGACTTGGTTATAAGTTTGCTGAATGCTCTGTTGCCACTTGACGATGACCATCTGGTGAAGACTGTTGAGTATATCCCTATCGAACTGGTTCCTGACAATCCTCTTAAGAAGAACAGTATTGTCGATGTCAGGTGCAAAGACCAGAAAGGACGCCAGTTTCTTGTCGAGATGCAGATGATTTGGTCGGAGGAGTTCAAGCAGAGAGTCCTCTTCAATGCATCAAAAGCATACGTTCGCCAACTTGACAAGAAGGAAGATTATGAGCTTTTGCATCCGGTTTACTCACTGAACCTTGTCAATGAAGTATTCGAACCTAACTTAAAAGAATACTACCACCATTATGATATGGTCAATGTAGAGCATACCGACAGAGTTATTGAAGGTCTGCATCTGATATTCGTCGAACTGCCTAAGTTCAAGCCTCACAACTTCTCTGAAAAGAAGATGCAAGTTCTTTGGCTTCGTTATCTTACGGAGATGGGCGGAGCTCGGAAAGTTCCAAAGGAGTTCTTGGAGAATCCTGAGGTCAAGAAAGCTTGTGACATTCTTGAAGAGTCGTCTTATTCGCCCGCTCAACTTGAAGGGTATGATAAGTTCTGGGATATTGTCCGTACTGAAAGGACGTACTATGGCAGTGCCCGCAGGCATGGCTATGCCGAAGGTAGAGCCGAAGGTAGAGCTGAAGGTAGAGCTGAAGGTAGAGCTGAAGGTAGAGCTGAAGGTAGAGCTGAAGGTAGAGCTGAAGGTAGAGCTGAAGGTAGAGCCGAAGGTAGAGCCGAAGGTAGAGCCGAAGGTAGAGCTGAAGGTCGTGCTGAAGGCGCAAAAGAAGAGAAATTGCGGATGGCGAAGAAGCTAAAAGACATGGGACTGCCCACTTCTCAGATAGCTCAGGCAACCGGACTTTCAGTAGAAGAGATAGAAGGATTATAGCCCTTTTATTTTGTTATAATGCAGAATTGCAGTAACTTTGCGGCTCGAAAGGAAAAAGAAGGATAATGCAGAATCAATTTTCACGTACTCAGTTATTGCTTGGCAAACCCGCTATCGACACTCTCAACGGCTCACGTGTGGCTGTCTTCGGTGTCGGTGGAGTAGGAGGCTATGTCGTTGAAGTGCTCGCCCGCAGTGGCGTCGGCGCCATCGACCTCATCGACGACGACCGTGTGTGCCTGACGAACGTCAACCGCCAGATACTTGCTACAATCTCGACAGTAGGCAAACATAAGGTAGACGTTGCCGAAGCACGCATCCATGACATAAATCCAAGGTGTATTGTAAGGAAGTATCAGACCTTTTATCTGCCTGAGAAGGCGGATATGTTCGACTTCAATGACTATGACTATGTTGTTGACTGCATTGATACAGTTACGGCAAAGCTGGATATTATTCAGCGTTGCCATCGTCTGGGCATACCTATTATATCATGTTTGGGAGCTGCCTACAAGCTCGACGCAACGCAGTTTGAGGTCACCGACCTGTTCAAGACTAAGATGGATCCGCTGGCAAAGGTGCTCCGCAAGAAGCTCCGCAAGACCGACGTGAAACACCTTAAGGTTGTCTATAGCCCGGAGGAACCGCTCGAAAGCATCGACCAGCCCGAGATCTCGTGCCGTTTCCATTGTATCTGTCCAAACAAGGACATGCGTAAATGTACCGACCGCCACACTATCCCGTCGTCGAACGCATGGGTGCCTGCAACAGCCGGACTCATCTGCGGTGGCGAGGTTGTCAAGGACTTGGTGGCTCGTGCTCATACTATGCGCATCGATTTGAACGAAGATCCCGACAATGAGGCTGCAAAGATAGCTCACGAACGGGCAGAGAAAATGCTCGAAGAGCAACGGGAATTACGCAAGAAAGTTCAATGAAAATAATGCTCTGTTTACCGGACAATCTAGCAAAACATAACCAGAGAAATTGCTGTTTATAGTCCGTTAAACCGAGAACCATACCCAATCAAATCGTAAAAGATACCGTTTTACATTGTAAGAAATACCCGATTGGATCGTAAAAGATACCCGTTTACGTTGCAAGTAATGGCTGCTTATAATGTAAAACGGTATTATTTTTTGCCTAAATTGACACTATTTGGAGTGAGTTTAGGCTCGTTATATTTCTTGATTGTTTATAAGCTGTTGATAATCAGAGATATAATAAAATTGCCAAAAATCGCTTATTCCAGTCGAAAATGGGGCTTGGATAATAATAAGCGATTCTCAGCAATGTCTTTGTCGGATTATTTCAGAAATGTTTCCGCTCGTTTATTTCAGATCCATTCCCATAATATAGTCATTCATATAGAACCCGTTGCCAATGTCATAATCGCCCTGTCGGAGCTCGTGCAGTCCCATCCGCTCATAGAAGTGGATAGCCTTATTGTACCGGTTGACGTGCAGTTCCAGTCGGCATGGCGACGGATGATTGCGCCGAACCCAATCGACTGCATTCTCAAACAGGAACCGTCCCACGTGATGTCCTTGGTATTCGGGCAGCACGTAAATCTTCTGCAGGTCATAAACGTCCATGTCCTTTTCCGTTTTATCCTTCTCGGAGTCGGGCAATGGCTGGACAGACACGTAGCCGACGGGCTTGCCGTCAATCTCACATATCAGGTAAGTGTGGTGCTCCTCAGTCATCTGCTTGCGCAGACTGTCGGTCGAGTACATCATGTCCATCATGTAATCGTTCTGCTCTGGAGTTATGATGTCCTTGTAAGTCAGCGGGAAAGTCCTCCCGGCTATTGCCTGAATTGTTGGGATGTCATTGATATTTGCTTGTTTTATTTTCATTTCTTCTATTTGTTTAAGCATGAGAGCACGGCATTGATGAGGCTCTGCTTGCGGTCCTGAATGCGCAGAATCTCCTCTTCCAGTGTGCCCGAACTGATAAACCGGTAGACGAATACCGAGCGGCGCTGCCCCTGACGGTGTGCCCGGCTGATAGCCTGCTCCTCCAAAGTAACGTTCCACCACGGGTCAAGCAGAAACACATAGTCGGCTTCGGTGAGGTTCAGTCCAAGTCCGCCCGCCTTCAGCGATATGAGGAAGAACTGGCAACCGGGCTCTTGCTGGAAGTGGTCGATGACTTTCTCGCGGTCGCGTGTCTCTCCGGTGAGCATGGCATAGTCCCATCCACGGCGTTTCAGTTCATCGGCGACAATGCCAAGCAGTGATACGTATTCACTGAAAATGAGCACCTTGTGGTCGGTTCCCCTTAGTTCGCTGAGCCGTTCGTACACCTCTGCCAGCTTTCCCGAAGGGCTGTCATTGCCTATCATTGCCGGAGCACAGGCTATCTGGCGCAGGCGGGTGATGGCTGTCAGCGCGCTGATGGTGTTTATCTTGTCCTTGTCTTGCAGCAACATGTTCCGCATCCGGCTTTGTACCTCGGCGTAAAGCGTGGTTTGCTCAGGGGTCATTTCGCAGTAGACTATCTCGTCCTGGCGGTCAGGCAGACTGTCGAGAACCTCTGCCTTGGTGCGGCGTAGGAAGTAAGGAGCCACCAGCTGGCGCAGAATCTCGGTGTTCTTGCTCTTGATGTTCTCGCTGATCGGGTTGATGAAGTTGCGCCGGAAGTCGTCGGTATCGCCGAGAAGCGACGGGTTGAGGATGCTCATCAGCGACCATAGCTCACGGAGGTTGTTCTCCATTGGCGTTCCGCTGAGGGCTATGCGGCACGGACAGGCTATCCGCTGGGTCGCGTCATAGATTTGGCTTTCGCTGTTCTTGAACACCTGCGACTCGTCGAAGATAGCCAGTCCCCATTCAACCTTAGCCAGTTCATCGATGTCGTTGCGCATTGTTGCGTAGGTGGAGACGATAACGTCATAGTCGTTGAGGTGCTTCCGCATCTTCTCGCGGTCGGCTATCGAACCGGCATAGACGAGCTCTTTCAGTGATGGGGCGAACTTCCTTATCTCGTTTCGCCAGTTGTGGACGACTGAAGCCGGTGTCGCCACAAGCACGGGACTGACCGCCGAGCTGCCCGTTCCGCCCATCTCCTCATCGCTGAACAGACTTTGCTCCATTCCGCTTGGCTTCTTTTCGGACGACTGGCTAACGCTTGCCGCCTTGCTTGCTATCTCCTTGTATTTCAGAATGAGCGCTATCGACTGGATCGTCTTACCGAGTCCCATGTCGTCGCTAAGGCAACATCCCGTTGCGGCATAGTAGTGGCCGAGCAACCAGCGGTAACCGTCTTCCTGGTATTTTCGCAGTGTTGCGTTCAAACCTTGTGGCAGACTGTAGTCAGCGGGTTGCTTCCTTTCGTCGGGCTTGACGCTCAGGTCGAGGTGCTCCAGTATCTTGTCCTGGCTTCTGTGGACACTGACTCCGCCTTCACGGTTGCGCCGTCCGAACATCATCAGTGGACTGTAGCGTGCCAGCCATTCGTCGGGAATGACAAACCATTCGCCGTTCGGCAGGAGAAATTGCTTCTCACCATTTGTCAGTTCCTTGCGCATTGCTGTGAGGGGAACCGACATACCGTTGTCGAAGTTCAGCCGGATGTGCATCTGGAACCAGTCGCCACGGCGGGTTTCGTCGTGAGTTATGCGGACATCGCCGATGTAGTATTTCCTTACGGTGAGCTGTTCGACGGTTATTCCCATGCCGTTTAGTGCCTCGGTGTTCGCCTTCGTCCAGTCGAGCAGGGCTGACAATGAGCCTTGATGTGGCAGATGGAGTTCCTCGTCGAGCCTCCGGCGGGTCTCCTTTTCCCACTGTCGGTTGCGGTTTATGCAGACAAACCGGACCTCGTCGCCATCGTCATGCAGTGTGACGCTCTTCTCCCTGGTGCTCTTCTCGGCGAAAGTCTTGCCGTTATACTCGAATGAAAGCGAGTAATGATATTCCCCGGCAATGGTCCGCTCGAGTGAAAGCACACCGTGTCCGTCGGGGTATTGCTCGACAACATCGAATCCCTCGGCACTGATGTCAATCTTTGAGGCTATCTTCAGAATCATTTTCCGAAGGTATTCGTTCTCCATCCGCTTCGGGATATGCACCCATTCACTCTTTATGAACGGGCGGAGAAGATTGCCGTTGAGACCTTCGCCGAAGTGGAGGAGGCGGTTGTCAATGCAGAAAAGTGATGGATTGTTGCTCAGAATCACCGTCCGGTGACTTGCAGGCTGAAGTCCGTTGCCGATGGTGAGCTTATAGTCCAGCCCGTCATCGGTCTTGCGATAGAATGTGTGGAGTGGGGTAGCAACGTCATTGTAAGTGAGTTGCTTGGTCGGGTCGATGAATTCCCGTGGACCCGGTTTGAAGAAAATGGGAATAGAGAGACTGGCGGCAAGCTCTACAGCTTCGCTTATTCGCTTGCCCGTAATGGTCTTGACGTGGCGCTGAACCTTGTCGTCGGCTTTCTCGAAGAATACTTTCTGATTGCGGTAACTGCCCTTGCCGACACGGTTGTAGATACTTTCCGGCGTCACGTCTTCGCACATTGTGCCGATGCGTTGCAGACTTTTGGCAGTCGTTTTGTCATCGGTCATGGTGTCGGCTTCATCGGATGTGATGATGTCGCCTTGCTTGTAGGCATTGCCATCAAGGCGGAGCTTGCGGAACTCCATTGTGTAGAGTCCCCAATGTACTGACAGGAAGAGAAATAATGCTTTGCTATAGTCGCTTGATTGTGCCATTTGACATGCAAAGGTACGGCTATTTTCTAAAATCACGGCTACTGCAATGAATTATTTCCTGTTGGCTATGGATGGGGATCTTATTCCCCCTTGAATTGAATGTTGACCTTCTTGTAACCATGAGAGGTGAACAATCGGCGGAGCTCGCTCTCGGCATTGGCTTGGGCTTCGCCCTTGTGCCGGTCGCCGCGGCGCACCATTTCAGCCTTTGCCTTACTGACTAAAGCCGCACGGACAGCCGGTTTGTTGATGAAGTCCATGTCGTCATTGCCCTCATAAACCTTCACGTTGCGCTCGTCAAGGAACCGGTTGTCAAGCAATGTTATGGCTGGCAGGGTGATGTTGACGGTAGTGTCATTCTCAATCTTTACCCAGTCCTTGTCAGCCTTGCTCATGTCTATGCCATAATGCAGGGTGCCGTGATAGCCAACGCTGATGCGGTCGCTAGAGAAGAAGCCCTTGTCGATGGTGTCGACAACCTGGTCCAACTCTATACTGAGGAATGACCACTGGCCTATGTTGCGGATGGAATCGAGGTCGACGGGCGTTGGCGTGACTGTGACTTCGGTGGTATGTCCTGTCTTTACGCTCTTTGTAAAATGGCACATATAGACTGCACCTATTATAATAGCAATGCATACCACTGCCACGGCTATGAGTTTTATGTTTCGGAGGACTTTCATTGTTCTAGTATTTTATGTTTCCGAGTATCTTGCCGGTGTCGATTGTCAGTCCGTTTATGTTCAGCCCGTGCCGGTATTCAATGTTTACTTTCTTGTAGCCTGAGCCGAGCAATGCGTTGGCTATGATGTTGTTGGCATTTGCCTTGGCACTGTTGAGAATCTTGTCCTGGCTTATCCTGCCAATCTCGTGCCATACATCATTGGCCGCGGCGGTAACATGATGGTTGATAAAGTCCTGCGACTTCTGACTGGCGAATATCTGGGAATCGTACACTTCCTTGTTGTGGTTTATCTCGCAGCTGGTCATTTCGATAACAGGATCAGGAAGGGTGATGGTTATCGAGGAGTCGGCATTGATATGGATGTCGTCCTCTGTAATTCTACTGAGGTCAATGTAAGCCTTGTAGGTGACGTTGATAGGAATCTCAATGTGTGATTTCGACCACGGACGGGTCCACTTCAATGTTCCGAGTAGGGTGCTTATGGAGTCTTTTTCGGCTGTGGAGAGGATGATTGTCTTGTGGGCTGTCTGCTCGGCTGAGTATAATCGTGACTGTTGTTTGACCAGTGTGGCTATTTCGGACTTTGACATCAGCTTCGCTTCCGATGGCGGTTCCTGGCTTGGGACAGTCGTTTCTTGTTCCGATGATGGGGCTAAAACGAAATACAAAAGTATTCCGACAACGATAATTACTATGGCGGCAATGGTTCTCTTCATGTCGCAAAGGTAGTTGATTTTCAACCGACATCCAAATCTTTGAGTGTGTTTTTACTCTTTTACGCTAAAAGTCAGTACCTTTGCAGTCTGTTTCCCGATAGGGACTATATTATATATGAGTAAGGAAGAAGAGGTCTGTAATAATAAAGAAGGTGAGAGTGTGGCAGCTGTTGCCAGCCCGCGGAAGAATGAAGTTGATATGCTTCACGGTCCGTTGCTTGGCAAGATTCTGATGTTTGCTATGCCGTTTGCGCTCAGCGGAGTGCTCGAGCAACTGTTCAATTCTGTCGACGTGATGGTTGTTGGACGCTTTGCCAGCTCAGAGGCTATGGCTGCCGTCGGTGCTAACACGTTCCTTATAAACCTTTGCATCAACCTGTTTGTCGGCATGTCGGTAGGTGCCAATGTGATTCTTTCCAACCATATAGGCCAGTGCGACAACCGGGCTATCCGACATGCGGTCAGCACAACGATGGTGCTTTCGGTCATAAGCGGATTCCTTCTGTTGCTCATCGGATTGCTGATTGCACCTATGGTTCTTCGGGCAATGGACACCCCAGCCAATGTTATCAATGACGCTATAACTTATCTGCGCATCTGGTTCCTTGGCGCTCCGTTCTTTATGGTATATAATTTCGGCGCGTCTGTACTCAGAAGTAAGGGCGATACCCGCCGTCCGCTGTACATCCTTATTATTGCCGGAATCATTAACACGGTCGTTGCGCTTGTTACTGTGATTGTTTTTAAGATGAGTGTCGTCGGTGTTGGAATGGCTAATGACGTGGCTTATGTCTTCTCCGCCATAGCTGTTGTCTATCTGTTGCGCAAGGAGCAGGGTCCTTTCCGCCTCGACTATCGCCATCTTCATATCTATGGAGTCGAGCTTAAACGCATTCTCCAGATTGGAATTCCGGCTGGAATACAGGGTATGGTGTTCTCTTTCAGTAATATCTTTGTTCAGTCGGCTATCAATAGTTATGGTTCTGCGGCTATGGCTGGAGCATCGGCATCACAGATATTCGATGCTTATTGCTACTTCCTGCTCAATGCTTTCAGTGGCGCTTGTGTCACGTTTATGGGTCAGAACTATGGTGCCGGGGAGATAGAAAGGTGCAAGCGGATATTCCGGATATGCCTTGTCTGTGGTGCTTTGTTCACTCTTGCGGGTAATATGATACTGTTCTTCGGTGAGGATTATGTTCTGAAATTCTTCACCACAGACCCTGAGGTAGCCCATTATGCCAAGCTCCGCATTGCCGTCACGATGACAACCCAGTGGATAGCCTCATTCTATGAGATACCGGCTTCGGCAATGCGGGGACTCGGACATTCGATAGAACCGGCACTCATGACCGTCTTCGGAACGTGCGTCTTCCGCCTGATATGGATATTTACCATTCATCCTATATGGTCGGGATTCACCCAACTGATGGTTATTTACCCTGCATCATGGCTCCTTACCGATTTTATCGTGTTCCCGGCATTCCTTATCATTAGTCGTCGTGCATTCAAGTTTGTCAAGAGTTAACAACTCTTGTCAGACTTAATTATATGTTCTTTAACCGTTATTTATTTGTAAATGAAACGGTTTGCACTAAAAAATTGCGTGAAATGAACATTTTTTTTCTTTAATAAACACAAATTTTAAAAAATAAGTATTACCTTTGTGGCGATAAATATAAATCTTCAACTAACTTATTATGAAACCTAATTTTTCGGGCTCTAGACAAACCAGGGCACGGCAATTATGGAATAACTGATTGAGATAAGAGACAAATATAATATAACACAAAGTAACGAAGGTTATGAAAAAATTATTGATTGCATTGGCATTCGTCGGTATATCTGCCACTTCTTATGCGCAGTATAACAGCGTTATCGCCAACAAGAGTAGCGTTGCTACCAACTCATTCTGGAACAACTGGTTCGTTCAGGCTGGTTTCGACTGGAACATCTGGTACTCTGATCAGGAACACGGCAAGGATCTTTCGAAGAACCCATTCAAGAGCTTCCGTAGCGTTCCGGGTCTTTCGGTAGCTGTAGGTAAATGGTTTACACCAGGACTTGGACTCCGTTTGAAGGGTCAGGGCTTCTGGGGACGCCGTGTCGACAATGATGACAACACCCAGGGAGAAAATAAGGTAGGCACAAAGTACTGGCTCATTTACGGCGATGCTCTGTTCAATGTCAGCAACATGGTTGCCGGATATAACCCTAAGCGCGTTTACAACCTGATTCCATTCTTCGGCGCAGGTATCGGTCGTTGCATGTCAACCGACTTCGAGGGTATGATGCTCCGTGTAGGTATCTTGAACCAGTTCCGCGTTTCTAAGACCATCGCTATCAACCTTGAGCTTGGTTGGAACCGTTGTGAGGGTGACCTTGATGGCTCTGGCTCTGGTACAGGACATGGTTGGGTATCACATGATAACAACATATATGCTGAGCTTGGCTTGACTTACAGCCTTGGAAAGACTTCTTGGAATGTTACTCCTGACGTCGATGCCATCAACGCTGAGCATCAGGCTGCTATCGATGCACTTAATGCTAAGCTGCGTGATGCAGAGAATGAGAACTCTAATCTCCGCAACCAGTTGAAGACTCAGCCTAAGACTGAGACAGTAACTGAGTCTGTAAAGGAGCTCATCTCTACTCCGGTATCAGTCTTCTTCGAAATCAACAAGACAAATGTTGCATCTCAGAAGGACCTCGTCAATGTCCGCGCTATTGCTAAGTACGCTAAGGACAACAACCGCAAGATCCTCGTTACCGGTTATGCCGACAGTGCAACAGGTACTCCTGAAATCAACAACCGCCTGTCTGTTAAGCGTGCAGAGATTGTCAAGGAAGAACTCGTCAAGATGGGTATTCCTGCAGAGAACATCACAACCAAGGGTCTTGGTGGTGTTGAGCAGCTCTCGCCAATCTCATTCAACCGTCGTGCAACCGTCCAGATTACCGACTAATAGTCTGACAGAAATATCTTAATTACTATCATAAAAGAAGGCATCTTCCATCTTGGGAGATGCCTTTTTTAGGTCCTTATTTAATCCAGTCGAACTTCTTTGCCAATCGCCAGACAGTTGCTCGTGATAATCCCGTAAGTTGTTGAATCTCCGGATTCTTAAGTCTTATCCGCATCAGATAGCAAACCTCCATTTGCTTTTCAGAGAAGTTCCCAAGCCTTTCAATAAGCTGGTCTCTGAACTCAGGGTATAGCTTGTCAACAGCTGCATATAATTGTTTCCATTCTTCGGCGTTCAGATTCTTCTTACCCTTAGCCGCCTGACGGATTGTCTCAACTACTTCTTCGGCATCCTCTTCAAGTTTAGATTTGTTCAGAAGCCTAAGTATGGAACTGTTTTGCTGCATCTTTTCTGATAGCAGGTCTTCTTTGTTCTTTAATTCATACTCTACTTTCTCAAGCTGATGGTTTACATCATTGAGTCTTTCCCTTGTGCTCTTGACTTCATTCGACAGAGACATCCGCTTCTTAAGATTCCTGTTCTTCCTGTTGATGGTCAAGATAAAAATCAGGGAAATAACAGAAAGGACAACGAATGAAATGATTGCAATTATGGTCTTGTATTTTACAGCAACTTCCTCAGCCTGCCTTTCTTTGTTGCTGTCAAGATGATACTGGTATTGTTTCGCTTGTCTTGTGCTGTCCAAATTGCTATAAGACATGGCAACATGGATGATAGGAAGTAGATCTAATCGATGGAGTTTTTTCGATAATTTATATTCTTTTTTTGGCATAGACCAATTCATTCTTGTAGTCTTGGACTCCATAAAACAGATATTCCATATTAGAATATGCATTTCTGAGCATTAAAGAGTCACAGTGCTTGTTGGTTTCTCCTATCTCTATTGACTTCAAGAAATTCTCCATAGCCCGTAGTGTATCATTCAAATCTCTGCAAACGCTGCCATTATAATAATATGCCTCTTGCTGCTCCTGACGTTATTTGCGAATTACTGTAAAGTGTGACAACGTTACAATTAGTGGAACGAATGCGAAGAGTTCTGATTCATATACATTTGCTATAAACGGTGAGGTCAATTACTTATTAGATTATTATATCAATCAATAGGTAGGCGAACGGATTAATCACGCGCATATCCTTTAGGAACAAACTTTACATTTGCTTGCAAAAGTAGCCTATTGCGAAATGAGCTATGCCAAACTAAATCGTAAAACGGTATCATCTAGCTTGTAATTGGGTATCTTCTAGACTCTAATCGGGTATTTTTTACAGACTAAAAGATACCCGATTAGAACTGCGTTGAGTATCAATGAGTTACAAAGCTGGCATTTCTGAGACTAAATGCATGATAAAAGATTTACACGTAAAACAGCCATGCAGATATATCTTTACACTATGAAAAGCACAAAAAAAGTATAGGAATTTACGGGAAACTAGTGCAACCAGCTTGGCTATACCGATAAGTGGCTTATCTGGCATAAGATTTGGGCTGATGATTGTCATGGTCGTTTTCTTTTGGCTGTCGAATGTTAAAACTTTGAGCCTTAGTGCTTTATGATCGTGGTGTGGGGCGATACCAGCCAAACTGCTATAACAAATTATCAAGAAAGTTAGAAAAAAGTTTGGAAAATGTTTGGCGGAATGGAATAAAGTCCGTACCTTTGCAACCGCTTACAAGAAGCACGGGCGTTTAGCTCAGTTGGTTTAGAGCATCTGCCTTACAAGCAGAGGGTCGGCGGTTCGAATCCGTCAACGCCCACTGGGGTGTTTCCCCGTAGTTCTTCGGGATTGCGGGGATTTTTTATGTCCGTACGTCAAATGCCATATTGCTTGTGCTTGTCCCCCATAAAGTCTTAAATGTATATCCGCAATCATCCCAACGACTACGTCGTTTATATATTTGTATAGGCTATCGCCTAGAACCGAAGGTCACTGTCCGAACGCAGTGAGGGGCAAAGTAAATCGTTCAAATATCAGCATGGTTGTTTCTATTGTAAATCTTTTATCATGCTTTTAATCTCAATAATGCTAGCGTTGTAACTTGCTGATATTCAATAGGGTTTAATCGATACCCAATTACAAGCTGAAAGATACCGTTTTACGATTTGGTTTGACATTGGCCTCGTCGCCATTAATGCACGACGTAATCTTCCAATTTTAGGCTTATTTTATTTTTTATGCAATAAATTTAGTAGAAAAGTAGTAGGTTTTCGAAAGAAAATCACTAATTTTGCAGCCGTATTAATACGTTTTTACTAGAGAAAGCATCATGAGTCTTGACACACTTACAGCCATCTCGCCTATCGATGGCCGCTACAGAGGAAAAACAGAGAAGTTGGCTGATTACTTTTCGGAGTATGCACTGATACGTTATCGTGTGCGCGTGGAGATTGAGTACTTTATCTCCCTTTGCGAGCTCCCATTGCCTCAGCTGAAAGGTTTCGACCATAATCTTTTCGAACGCCTTCGCGACATTTACCGCAAACTTGATGAGAAGGACGCAGCACGCGTGAAGGAAATCGAGAAGACTACCAATCACGACGTGAAGGCTGTCGAATACTTCATAAAGGAAGAGTTCGACAAGATTGGCGGATTGGATAAATACAAGGAGTTCGTCCACTTCGGACTGACTTCGCAGGATATTAACAACACCAGCGTTCCACTAATGCTCAAGGAAGCACTCAACGATGTGTATTATCCTATGGTGGAAGAGCTCATTGCTCAGTTGCAGACATACGCTGAGGAATGGAAGGACGTTGCCATGCTTGCCAAGACACATGGTCAGCCGGCATCGCCGACACGCCTCGGCAAGGAGATAGAGGTTTACGTTTATCGTCTTACTGAGCAGCTGAAGTCTCTTAAGGCTTGCAAGTTCACAGCTAAGTTCGGTGGTGCAACGGGCAACTACAACGCTCACCATGTGGCTTATCCGGATTACGACTGGAAGAAGTTCGGCGACAAGTTCGTCAGTGAGAAACTGGGACTTGAGCGCGAGCAGTGGACAACACAGATAAGCAATTACGACCATCTCGGCAGCATCTTTGATGCACTTCGCCGTATCAATACAATAATTATCGACCTCGACCGTGACTTCTGGATGTACATATCTATGGAGTACTTCAAGCAGAAGATCAAGGCTGGCGAGGTTGGCTCGAGTGCTATGCCGCACAAGGTCAACCCGATAGACTATGAGAACAGTGAGGGAAACCTCGGACTGTCGAACGCTATCCTGCAGTTCCTTGCAGCCAAGTTGCCGGTGAGCCGCTTGCAGCGTGACCTTACTGACTCGACCGTTCTCCGTAATATCGGCGTGCCACTCGGTCACAGCATTATAGCTATTCAGAGCACGCTCAAGGGCTTGCGCAAGCTTATCCTTAACAAGGAGAAGATCGATGAGGACCTTGACAACACATGGGCTGTTGTTGCCGAGGCTTTGCAGACCATCCTTCGCCGTGAGGAATATCCTCATGCTTATGAGACATTGAAGGGATTGACCCGTACTAACAAGACCATCACTGAGGAAACAATCCATGACTTTATCAAGACTTTGGATGTCAGCGATGCAGTTAAGGCGGAGATGATGGCAGTCACACCGCACAACTATACTGGTATGTAATTGGTGTAAAGACTAAAGTTTAATAGCGAATAATCAAACACATAAATAATAATTTGGTAATTAAAACAAAAAACAACGCAGTAAAATTAAATTATTAACTGACGAGTTCTTGTACGTGCTTGGCATGTTTGCGAACAAGAACGAAGCAACGGCCGTGAGGCTATTTATTAATTAAAGTAAGAAAAAACTATTATGGCAGAAGATTTAGAAAACAAAGAGGGATTGTCTTCAGAGCAGAAAGACACTAACCGTGATGGCTATTCAGCCGGACAATCGAGCAACTATCGTAACGACGGAGCAGCCCGCCCAAAGCGCCAGCGTATCCGCGTTCCACGTTCGTATGCAAATGAACATCCTTCCACAAGCCGTAAACCAGCCGAGGGCGGATTCCGTCCTGAGGGCTTCGGAGCCGGTCTGCAGAGTAGCAACGACAATGGCGGACAGCGCCAGAGCAGCTATCAGAGCAGAGGCGGATACCAGAGCCGCGGCGGCTACAACAGCAACCGTGGCGGTTATCAGAGCCGTGGCGGCTACAACAGCAACCGTGGTGGCTATCAGAGTCGTGGTGGATACAATAATAATCGTGGCGGAGGATACCGTCCTCGCTACAATAATAATGGTGAAGACGCTGACAACAAGGAGACCAACAGCTACCAGAGCCGTGGCGGTTACCAGCAGCGCAGCGGTTACCAGAGTCGTGGCGGTTACCAGCAGCGCAGCGGTTACCAGAGTCGTGGCGGTTACAACAACAACCGTGGCGGCTATCAGAGCCGTGGCGGGTATAACAACAACCGTGGTGGCTATCAGAGCCGTGGCGGATATAACCAGGGCGGTTATCGCCGTCAGCACACTTCAGATTATGACCCGAACGCAAAGTACTCGCTTAAGAAGCGCATAGAATACAAGGAGGACAACATCGACCCGAATGAGCCGATCCGTCTGAACAAGTATCTCGCCAATGCCGGTGTATGCTCTCGCCGTGAAGCTGATGAGTTTATCCAGGCTGGCGCAGTCAAGGTCAACGATGAAGTAGTAACAGAACTCGGTACAAAGGTGCTCCGTTCGGATAAAGTTACATTCCACGACCAGCCTGTCTCACTCGAGAAGAAGGTCTATGTACTTCTCAACAAGCCGAAGGATTATGTTACAACAAGTGACGATCCGCAGAACCGCAAGACCGTTATGGACCTTGTGAAGGACGCTTGCCCTGAGCGCATCTATCCTGTTGGTCGTCTCGACCGCAATACAACAGGTGTCCTTCTTCTGACAAACGATGGTGACCTGGCTTCAAAGCTCACTCATCCTAAGTTCCTCAAGAAGAAGGTCTACCATGTATTCCTCGACAAGCCGGTATCAGCCAATGACCTGCAGAAGATTTCTGACGGTATAGAGCTTGAGGACGGAGAGGTCAAGGCAGACGCTATCGACTACCCGGATCCTGAGGACCAGAAGCAGGTCGGCATCGAGATCCACAGCGGTAAGAACCGTATCGTCCGCCGTATCTTCGAGAGCCTCGGCTATCGTGTCGTCAAACTTGACCGTGTCCAGTTCGCCGGACTTACCAAGAAGAATGTCCGTCGTGGCGACTGGCGCTTCCTCACAGAGAAGGAAGTCGAGATGCTTCGCATGGGCGCATTTGAATAATTAATGTATGATTCAAAATTCATAATTCAAAATTATGATTTCAATTATAAACAACAATAATGGATGTTGACTTATCGTCCACAATTGATGTAATCATAATTTTGAATTTTGAATTTTGAATTTTGAATTTATATATAAAATAGATGAAACGTACAAGAGTTGTCGATGCTCTCCGCAGTACCGACTTTGGAAAAGATATAGTAGTAAAGGGATGGGTTCGTTCCCACCGCAGTAGCAAGGCTGTTGACTTCATTGCACTGAACGACGGCTCTACAATCAAGAATATTCAGATTGTCGTCAATCCTTCGACCATTGATGCCGAGGAACTTAAGAGTATCACTACCGGCGCCTGCATCGGCGTCGAGGGTACACTCGTCGAGAGTCAGGGCAAGGGTCAGGCTGTAGAAGTTCAGTCGAAGAAGATTGTTATCTATGGTCTCTGCCCTAACGATTATCCAATGCAGAAGAAGGGACAGAGCTTCGAGTACATGCGGCAGTATGCCCACATGCGTCTGCGTACCAACACTTTCGGTGCTGTCTTCCGCATTCGCCACAATATGGCAATCGCTATCCACAAGTATTTCCATGACCATGGATTCTACTATTTCAATACTCCGCTTATCACGGCAAGTGATGCTGAGGGAGCCGGAGAGATGTTCCAGGTTACAACTCTTGACCTCGACCGTATAGCCAAGGAAGGAAAGGTCGATTATTCGAAGGATTTCTTCGGCAAGAAGACCAACCTTACCGTTTCCGGACAGCTCGAGGGTGAGCTTGGTGCAACAGCACTCGGAGCCATCTACACATTCGGTCCTACGTTCCGTGCCGAGAATTCCAATACCCCTCGCCACCTTGCAGAGTTCTGGATGATTGAGCCGGAGGTCGCATTCATGGACAAGGACGAGCTGATGGACCTTGAGGAAGACTTCATAAAGTATTGTGTCAACTGGGCACTCGACAATTGCAAGGACGACCTTGAGTTCCTCAACAAGATGATAGACAAGACACTTCTCGACACACTCCATTCAGTTGTAAAGGAGAAGTTCATCCGTCTGCCTTACACCGAGGGTATAAAGATTCTGGAGCAGGCAGTCAAGGACGGCCATAAGTTCGAGAATCCTATCACAGGCTGGGGCATGGACCTTAACAGTGAGCATGAGCGTTACCTCGTTGAGCAGCACTTCAAGCGCCCTGTTATCATGACCGATTATCCTAGCGAGATAAAGGCATTCTACATGAAGAAGAACCCTGACGGCAAGACCATGCAGGGAACAGACGTCCTCTTCCCGCGCATCGGCGAGATTATCGGCGGCTCTGTCCGTGAGGAGAATTATCAGAAACTGCTCGATGAGATTGAGAAGCGCCACATGAAGGAGAGCACTTACGAGTGGTATCTCGATACACGTAAGTACGGTTCTTGCCCTCATGCCGGGTTCGGACTGGGCTTTGAGCGCCTTATCCTCTTTGTTACCGGTATGCAGAACATTCGTGACGTCATTCCGTTCCCACGTACACCGAAGAACGCTGAATTCTAATTTATATTGTGAAATATAATGACATGCCTTGTAAGACATGCCGAATAAATTTCTAAAAGATACCCTTTTACGTCGTGATTGGGTATCTTTTAGCCTTTAAAAGGGTATCTTTTATGGCGTAAAAGATGCCGGATTTCTAACTATTTGAAACAGAGTTATTTAGGATAATCATGATTCGCGCAGCTTTTTTTGACATTGACGGAACCCTTGTAAGTTTCACAACACATCTTATTCCTCAGTCTACAGTCGATGCATTGACCGAATTCCATAAGCGGGGAGGACGGATTTATATTTCTACCGGACGCCCGATCGCTATCGTTAACAATATCGGTCAGATAAAAGATCTTGTCGACGGATACATAACTTTCAATGGAGCTTACTCATTTATAGGCGATACCGACATTAATTGCAATGCCATTCCTGAGAAAGATGTGCAGGCTATGATTGATGATGCCAAGGCTAACGATTATACGGTTCTGCTGTGCGGCAAGCGTGATGTAGTAATATACAATTATCATGATGTATTCTATGAGGTGTTTGTAAAGGGTCTGGGAGTCAACAACATCGACCCTAACAAACCTGCAAGCAGCCTTAAAGGTCAGCCGATATTACAGCTTACTCCGTTCTTCGGACCGGACGCTGAAAAGAAGGTTATGCCTAAGATGCCTCATTCCATCTCTGCACGATGGAATCCCAACTTCACCGATATAACCGTCCGTGGTGCCGATAAGGGTCATGCCCTTCGCCTTATGGCTGCTCATGAGGGTCTCGACATCAGCGAGTGCATTGCTTTCGGCGATGGCGGAAATGACATTCCTATCCTGAAAACAGCCGGCATTGGTGTGGCTATGGGTAACGCTGCCGATAATGTCAAGGCTGCCGCTGACTATGTTACAACTCACGTTGATGACAATGGCATAGCCAATGCCCTGCGCCATTTCGGTGCTATTTAGCTTGGTTGGTCTATCTTCTTCATCCACTTTCCACGGAACAGGCGGATGAGGAACATTATACCGCGGATTGTAAGCTCTGTTGCCATTGCGAACCAAACGCCAGGCAATCCGTAGATAGGAGCCAGAGTGGCTGCAAGAGTCAATCTTACGAACCACATAGAACCAAGGTTGATGAATGAAGGGATAGCCGTGTCACCGGCTCCGATGCATACGCTGTAGGTGACAATCGATGCAGCAAAGAACGGCTCGGCGAATGCCTCAATGCGCAGAACTTGTGTGCCAAGGGCGCGAATCTCAGGGACCGGGCTGAGTATACCGATCATTTCCGGTGCGAAAATATACATTAGTAATCCCATGAAAGCCATCACAGCCATGCCTATTCCTACTGCCATACGTGCAAAACTCTGACAGACGTCCTTTCGGCGGGCGCCCACGCTCTGCCCGACCAGTGTCGTTGCTGCGTCGCCGATACCATATCCCGGCATGTAGCAAAGGCTTTCTGCGGTCACGGCGAACGAGTTGGCAGCTATGGCAAAGTTGCCGAGCGGGGCTACAATCATTGTCGAAATAATCTGTGCTCCGTTCATCAACAGATACTGCAATGCCATTGGTGCGCCCAGCTTCACGGCACTGCTAATGTATTCCCAGTTCCATTTGAACCGTTGCTTGTCGAACTTCCATGCGAGAATAGAACTCTTGAACACGGCAAAGTAGACTAGTGGAATGGCGGCTGACAGAATAGCCAGCAACGTTCCTATGGCTGCTCCGGCCACTCCCAGACCGAAGCCGAATACCGTGAGGTGGGTTCCCAGAATCGTTATTTCGCGTGTCGGGAAGATGAATATGAAGTTGAATATGACGTCTGCGAAGCACATTGCCACGGCTATGAAGCTCGGATGACGCATATCGCCGGATACTTTCAGCATTTGGGACGATAGGTTCTCAATCAAATGAATAGGTACAGCGGCTGAATATATCAGGAAATATATTGAAGCGTCGTGCCGGATGTCGGCTCCTCCGCCTAGCCAACGGGGCAGTGGAGAGGCTATAGTTGCCGCTATAGCCATCAGGACTAATGATATTGCGAGTCCGAATATGTATCCATGACGCATAACCGATCGTGCCTGACCAAAGTCTTTCGCTCCGATGAAGTGGGCTGCCTGCACATAGAATCCCATTGCTGTAGCCGATACAAGTGAGCCAAACAGCCATGTGGCAGGCTCTACAAGTCCGATGCTGGCTGATGCTTCTGCTCCCAATGAGCCTACCATTGAGGCATCGATGTAGAACATCAGCACCGATGTTACTTGTGCCAGAATTGATGGAATAGACAAAGCCACAATGAGGTTTAGTTTCTCACTGCGTGTCATCTGAAGACCATCACGAATCTTACTTAATAGTGCGTCACTTTCTGATTTGCTGAATACCATAGTTGAAAAGCGGTGCAAAGGTAATCAATAATGTTGAATGTTGAGTGAGGAATGAGAAATTTCTTTATTTCAAAAAGGATAAAACTGGTTATGAAGAGGTATAAGTTTGGCAATGACAGATTAAAAAATGGGTTATGATGTATTATAAAAAAGGAAGGCACCCGGCTTTCAACAGCCGAATGCCTTCCTCAACCTAACTAAACTTCAAACTAACTAAATACTATACAACCTAAATGAAATGAAACGGACCTCACGGTCTATATTATCCTTTTGCAATCAAATTCTATACCTTTAAAGACTAATACCAAAGTGTCTCTCTTAAATTCCAAAACCAACTAACTAAAACTTTAAATCATTGCTCTATGCAACTAACTCTACTTTTATATCCTCGAGTATTCTAGTTTTACCTCTGTAAAGCTTCCTCGTATATCGTTCTCTCAAACTCTCTTTTGTCTTTTGACACTGCAAAGGTACTACTGTGTGCGCACACAGCAAAACTTTTTCGCCTTTTTTTATCAAAGAATAGCGTCTTTTTGACCTATGTCAATAAATTGTGTGCGCACACAATTTTAGCTAATTGCACTAAAAAAGCCACCCAAAACATGGATGGCTTTATGTTATCTAGTTGTTTATTAGTCTGTTACCAGGCTTGTTTCTTACTGTAAGCGACCGGAACTTTCTCTCCGGGCTTATAGTAATCGACAAGCGTCAGGTCGAAAATAAGATTTGAGTACGGCTGAATGGTTACGGCACCGGTAGTCGTCGACGTCGAATATGACGAGCCATAACCGGTTGAAGTTGTGCTGGAACCAGGTGAAGACGCACCGTAAGCCAGTTCGTAAGGGATGTAAACAAGCCACCGGTCGCCCTTGTGCATATTGAGCAGGGCAGTCGTGAATCCCGTTATGAAGTTGCGGCAAACGGCTGTATAAGGTCGCATCGTCTGCAAGTTGTATGGCTCTGTATAGTCATAACTTGCATCGAAGATATATCCGGAGGTATATGTCGGCGATGGAATCAGCCTTCCTAAGTAGTGGATTCTTACACTGTCAGTGTACATCGGTGACTCTTTTCCAGTGCCACTGTGCTCTACATGAACTATAATGTAGTCCATTGGTCTTAATGTCGTGTTAGAGTTTGCCGATGTAGGAGTCTGTCCGCTGAGCGTCCAACTAGGTATTATCTTCCATGTTGAGTCACCGGCGGCAATTTGCTGCTGTGCCTGCGTGTAGAGATTCGTCCAGTAGGTCTCATTCTTCTCCTGCCAGTTTTCCCATTCATTGGTAGTGTCGTCGTTCTCAGAACATGAACTCATGAAGAATGCAACGGCAGCTACTCCGATAAAGGCAACGCCTCTCCAGAACCTGGAAATGCTTTTTATGTATTGTGGTCTTGTCGTATTCAAAATCTTATAAACATTAAATGTCAAGTTTCTTAAGCAGCGATGTGATGCTTACACGATCCTCGATGATGCCACGGAGGTTCTCGATTGGCACACGCTCCTGCTTCATTGAGTCACGGAAACGAATGGTGACGGTGTTGTCCTTCAGTGTGTCGCCATCGACAGTAACGCAGAACGGAGTACCTATTGCATCCTGACGGCGGTAACGCTTACCGATAGAATCCTTCGACTCGATGTGTGTAGCAAAGTGGAACTTCAGCTCGTTCTGAATCTCAAGAGCCTTCTCCGGTAGTCCGTCCTTGTTGACAAGAGGCAGTACTGCGCACTTGATTGGTGCTAGAGGCTCCGGCAGATGCAGTACAACACGGGTAGAACCATTCTCAAGTTTCTCCTCGTCATAGCTGTGGCACATAACCGAGAGGAACATACGGTCGACTCCAATAGATGTCTCAACATCGTAAGGAACATAGCTTTCGTTGGTGTCCGGATCGAAATAACGCATCTTAGTACCCGAGAACTTCTCATGCTGTGAGAGGTCATAGTTGGTGCGGCTGTGGATACCCTCAACCTCCTTGAATCCGAATGGCATCTTAAACTCGATGTCGGTAGCGGCATTTGCGTAGAAGGCAAGCTTCTCGTGGTCGTGGAAACGGTAGTTCTCATCGCCCATACCGAGAGCCTCGTGCCACTGCAGACGGTGCTTCTTCCAGTATTCGAACCACTTCATCTCGGTGCCCGGCTGGCAGAAGAACTGCATTTCCATCTGTTCGAACTCACGCATACGGAATACAAACTGACGGGCAACGATCTCGTTTCGGAATGCCTTACCAATCTGAGCGATACCGAACGGAAGCTTCTGGCGGGTCGTGCGCTGTACGTTCAGGAAGTTGACGAATATACCCTGAGCTGTTTCAGGACGCAGGTAAATCTTCTTTGTAGCGTCAGAAGCCGAGCCCATCTCTGTCGAGAACATCAGGTTGAACTGACGGACATCAGTCCAGTTCTTGGTTCCTGATATTGGGTCAACGATACCTTCGTCGAGGATAATCTGCTTCAATTCAGCGAGATCCGGTCCCTGCATTGCTGCGGTGTAGCGTGCATGAAGGTCGTCGCGCTTCTTCTGATGCTCCAGGACACGCTTGTTTGTAGCGCGGAACTCAGCCTCATTGAACGCGTCGCCATACTTCTTGGCAGCCTTCTTGACTTCCTTCTCAATCTTCTCGTCGTACTTTGCTATCTGATCCTCAATGAGATTGTCGGCACGATAGCGCTTCTTTGAGTCACGGTTGTCAATAAGAGGGTCGTTGAAAGCGTCGACATGACCGCTGGCTTTCCATACAGTCGGGTTCATGAAGATGGCTGCGTCGATGCCAACGATGTTATTATGAAGCAGAACCATTGAGTCCCACCAGTATTTCTTTATGTTGTTCTTGAGCTCAACGCCGTTAGGTCCGTAGTCGTAAACGGCGGCGAGGCCATCAGGATAAATTTCAGAACTTGGGAAGACAAAGCCATATTCCTTACAATGGCTGACTATCTTCTTGAATACATCTTCTTGTGCCATTATTTTATCTTTGGTTTTATTATTAGTTTGCAAAGATACGTTTTTTTATTGAACCGACCAAAATAGCACGCCAAAAGTTAACTTAAACCTCCTAAAACTTGCTCTTCTGAATAATTTTCACTATCTTTGCATGTGTTTTTAACAGCCCCTAAACATATAGAATATATTCCATTATGGACGACGATAACAACAAAGATAATAACAAAACAAACAATACCGACGACGAATTGACAGTCGACGAGCACAGCGATTACAAGCCTGCCGACCGTTTTGACGCCTCTGCCGTGCACCACTTGTCGGGTATGTACAAGAACTGGTTCCTCGACTATGCCAGTTATGTGATACTCGAACGAGCCGTGCCGCATATAGAGGACGGTCTGAAGCCTGTGCAACGCCGTATTCTCCATTCGATGAAACAGATGGACGACGGCCGCTACAACAAGGTGGCAAACATCGTCGGACACACCATGCAGTACCATCCGCATGGCGATGCCTCCATCGGCGATGCCCTTGTTCAGATGGGCCAGAAAGACCTTCTCATAGATACTCAGGGAAACTGGGGAAACATCCTCACCGGCGACTCAGCCGCAGCACCACGATATATAGAGGCACGCCTCTCGAAGTTTGCACTCGATACCGTTTTCAATCCCAAGACAACAGAATGGCAGCTAAGCTATGACGGACGAAACAAGGAACCTATAACGCTCCCTGTCAAGTTCCCGTTGCTGCTTGCCCAGGGTGCCAACGGAATAGCCGTAGGTCTGTCCTCGCGAATACTTCCCCACAACTTGAACGAAATCTGTGAGGCGGCAATAAAGTATCTGAAAGGTGAAGAGTTCCATCTTTACCCTGACTTCCCTACAGGCGGCAGCATAGATGTTTCGAAATATAATGACGGACAGCGTGGCGGAACACTGAAAGTGCGTGCCAAGATAGAGAAGCTTGACAACAAGACACTGGTCATCCGTGAGATACCGTTTACCAAAACTGCATCTTCCCTGCAGGAAAGCATCACCAAGGCGGTAGAGAAAGGCAAGTTGAAAATCCGCAAGGTCGAGGACATGACCGCCCGTGAAGTGGAGATACAGTTGCATCTTGCCCCAGGAGTAAGCTCCGACAAGACCATCGATGCCCTCTACGCATTCACCGATTGTGAGATAAACATAGCCCCGAACTGCTGCGTCATCGAGGACAACAAGCCGCAGTTCCTCACCGTCAGCGATGTGCTTCGCCACAGCGTCGACCGTACAAAAGGACTCCTAAAGCGTGAGCTCGAGATCCGCAAGGGCGAGTTGGAGGAGCAGCTCTTCTACGCTTCGCTCGAGCAGATATTCATCGAAGAGCGTATCTACAAAGGAAAGCCATTCGAGAACGCCAAGAACACCGACGAGCTCTGTGAGTATATCGACGAGCGCTTGACCCCGTTCTACCCGCAATTCATCCGTGAAGTGCGCAAGGAAGACATCCTCCGTCTTCTCGAAATAAAGATGCAGCGCATAGCAAAGTTCAACAAAGACAAGAACGAAGAACTCATTGCCCGCATCAAGGATGAGATAGCCGGAATAGAAAAGGACCTCTCCGAGATGACGCGCGTCACCATCGAGTGGTTTGAGTTCCTGCAAAAGAAATACGGAAAGGACCATCCGCGCAGGACCGAGATAAAGAGTTTCGACACGATTATAGCCGCAAAGGTGGCGGAAAAGAACGAGAAACTCTATGTCGACCGCAAGGAAGGATTCATCGGCTATGGACTGAAGAAGGCAGAATTCGTGCAGAACTGTTCTGACCTCGACGATGTCGTCGTGTTCTACAAGGACGGTAAATACAAGGTCATAAAGATACAGGACAAGATCTTCGTCGGCAAGAATATCCTGCATGTACAGGTGTTCAAGAAGGGCGACAAGCGTACAATATATAATGTTGTCTACCGTGACGGAAAGACAGGACCGTACTATATCAAGCGCTTCAACATCACTTCGATAACCCGCGACCGTGAGTACGACCTTACGTTAGGCACTCCGGGCTCGAAGATTATGTACTTCTCGGCTAATCCTAACGGTGAGGCTGAGGTCATAAAGATAACGCTCAACCCTAATCCGAAGAAGAAAAAGCAGAATATCTTCCTCGACAAGGACTTCTCTGAAATCAAGATTAAGGGTCGTGAGGCTAAGGGCAACCTGCTCACCCGTGAGGGAATCCACCGCATCTCGCTGAAGAGTCACGGTCATTCTACCCTCGGCGGACGAAAGGTATGGTTCGACCCTGATGTCCTCCGTATCAATTTCGACAGCCACGGCGACTTCCTCGGCGAGTTCAACGACGGCGACCTGATACTTGTCGTGCTGAAGAACGGCGAATATTACTTCACCAATTTCGACCCGAACAACCACTATGACGGCGATATTCTCCGCATAGAGAAGTTCGATTCGAAGAAAGTATGGACTGCGGTAGTCATTGATGCCGACAATCAGAACTACCCTTATCTGAAGCGGTTCTATATGGAAGAGAGTAAGAAGAAGCAGAGCTTCGTCGGCGAGAACCCCGATTCAAAGCTCGTCCTGCTGACCGATGATGTCTATCCGCGCATCGATGTCGTTTATGGCGGTGCCGATTCAGCCCGTGGTCATGAGGAAATCGACTGTGAGCAGTTTGTCGGTGTCAAGGGCTTCAAGGCTAAGGGAAAGCGCATAACGACTTACAATGTGGACCATATCGACGAGCTTGAGCCGACGAGATTCCCTGAGGAACCTGAGGAGACGCCGAAGAATCCGTCAACGGATGACGACAATGACGATTCCGACGGGGAGACAGAGAACCTTGACCCGGATGCAGGTAAGTCGCAGCAGCAGGTCATCGACGAGATAACGGGTCAACTGGAACTGTTCCCTGACGATGATTCCGAATAGTCTTCAGGCGCATCCAGCGTTGTGAATAGTCATGAAATGAATTCCAGGAAAGGCTCTCTTAAGATGTAATTGATAATCTTTTGTGTTGTAAAAGGGTATCTTTCTTGAAATAATTTAGTTTAAAAATGGATGAAAAATAATTTATTTTTCATCCATTTTTAATTTGTTTCCTATTCAAAAATAATTTATTTTTAATCGTAAAAGATACCGTTTAACAACGCAGGAGATATTGTCTTACAATGCAGGAGATACTGTCTTACAATGCAGGAGATACTGTTTTACAACGCAAGAGATTATCGTCTGTATTGAGATTAGTGGTCTTTTGGGATTCCAATTTTACCGTTTGTTTTCTTACGTACGGCTGTAATAAAGGTTAACGTTAGAAAGTCAGGTGTATTAAAGATTTGTTTTTGCCGGAGACCATGCGCTACGCTTAGGTCTCCCCTACATGTAATGAGCAGTGGATAGATTGTTTGTAGAACGGAGATGGAAGAAATGCTCGGTATTGGTTTGATGCGGCGAGGTGGCTACTTGCAAAATGTTTAGATATGTTTCGAATGCTTAAATATAATTAATAACTATATCGATTAGTTGTTTCTAACGAATAAATTTAGTTACTTTGCAATCGACAAAGATATTGATGAGGCTAGCAGAAGCCAGTTATGAATTTACAATTACACTAAAAACGAAGATAATGAAAAGACTAACGACAAAGGAAAAAGAGATAATGGACATGCTCTGGAAGAACGGACCAATGTTCGTCCGCGAGATGGTTGCCCTCTATCCTGACCCGAAGCCGCACTTCAACACTGTCTCGACACAAGTCAGGATACTGGAGAACTGCGGATACATCAGGCATGAGGCGTTCGGCAACAGCTATCGCTATTATCCTGCTGTCACAGAGGCTGAGTATGGGCGGAAGTCCATTGCCGGACTCATCAAGAACTATTTCGACGATTCCTACATGTCGGTGGTCAGTGCGTTTGTCAAGGATAAGAAAATATCCGTCGACGAACTCAAGGACCTCATTGACCAGATAGAGAAAGGATAAGCTATGGAATTCCTGCACTACGACATTGAAGTAGCTGTGCTGGTAGCCGTGTTCTACATGTTCTACCGGCTGCTGCTTTCGCGCGAGAACTTGCACCGGCTGAATAGGGTAGTGCTCATTGGCACTGCCGTGGCATCGTTTGTGCTTCCGTTGTGCGTCATTACGGTTCACAGGACAGAGCTCCTGCCGGCAATGACAACCATGACGGATACTCCCGTTCGTGCCGTTTCGACTGCTACTGAAAGTACGCCGTGGTGGAAGATAGCTCTGCCTGCAGTGTTCTGGGCGGGTGTCATAGTGAATATTCTGTTGACTGTTATCTCGATAATAAAAGTAAGCATGCTTATACACCGGTGCGAGAAGCACCGGCAGGACGACGGCACCGTTATTGCCGTCAGCTACGACAACGTGTCGCCGTTCAGTTGGATGCGCTATATCGTGCTGTCCCGTAGCGATTACGGGCACATCGACGAAGCCATCCTAATTCATGAGCGGGCACATGTTCGGCTGCATCACTCGCTGGACGTGCTGTTCGTTGACATTCTTTCATCGCTGCAATGGTTCAACCCCGCTATGTGGATGTTGCGCTCCGACCTGCGTGCCGTCCATGAGTATGAAGCCGACGCAGCGGTTCTCTCGAGTGGCGTTAATGCGCGCCAGTATCAATATCTTCTTGTCAGTAAAGCTCTGGCTTCGGGCGGGTACTCCGTTGCCAACAGCTTCAGTCACAGTACCCTCAAACAACGAATTACAATGATGCAAAATAAGAATACCAACCGCCATGCATGGCTCCGTGCCCTGTATGTCGTGCCAGTGATAGCCGTGTCACTTTATGCTTCGGCACGGACAGTCGTCGACTATAAGGTTATGCCTGCTAAAGGGCAGACGGAAGCTATCACGACAGCCTCTTCGACTCAGGCTTCAGTACCGGCTTTAAACGCTACTGCCAGTACCGATGAGGCTCAGGCGGCACAGACTGTTGAGCAAATCATCGAACAGAAAGACTCTGCCGATAATGTCAAGGCAAACGTCCTGATAGTTGTCGACGGCAAGGCGGCTACCCAGAAAGAGCTTGAGACGCTGAAACCGGATGACATCGAAAGCATAAACATAAAGAAAGACGCCCAGAGTCTTGCCAAATATAAAGCTGTCGGCAAGAACACTGTGATAGAGGTTGTCACCAAGGCAGGTGGCGAAAACGCCGGCGGAGCTACTCGCCCCGACGCACAGGTCGCTCCCGAAGAGATGCCGAAGTTCCCGGGCAATATTAATGTTTACCTTGCTCAGAACATGGAGTATCCGAAGGCTGCCATCGCCAACAATGTTCAGGGACGTGTGATGGTAAGGTTCATAGTTAATACCGACGGACATGTGTCCGACGCGAGTGTCGTCAACAGCTCGGCACGCATTGCTGCACCGGCTGCAGGAAATGAAAAGGCTGGCAAGAAACTGTCGAAGAGCGAGCAGCAGAAAGCCCTTGCCGAGGGCAAGGCAGCGCTCGAAGGTGAGGCACTGAGAATCGTCAACAGCATGCCGACATGGACTCCGGGCACTAAAAATGGCAAACCGGCGTCTGTATGGTACTACGTTCCTATTACGTTTGCCATGAACTAAGGCTGGAAAATCGAATATCCGTAATCGTCAGTTCGATTATACAAAAGCAGGGACCGCGCGACAAGGCACGGTCCCTGCTGATGTTTTATAGTGGTTGGCTAGTCGTTGACGGCTTTTAAGTCAGATGCCAATTGCTTGACACTGCTGGCTCCGACAAGCACACTTGTGACATTTGCAATTTCGCTTGCTTTTATCTTTTATTATTCATATCTTTATGTGCCAAGCTTACCAATGGCCACAAGTGGACGATCTTCCTTTCGGAGTTCCTGTATTCGATAGCAGTCTTTGTTGTAGTGGCTATTGCCTTCCTCATTGCTGAGGCTATTGACGTCTCTCTTATCTGCCTTATACTTATTGTGGCTGTAGTTGCCTTGAGTATGGTTGGCTATATTGGCATAAACACCGTCATATACAGAACTCTTACTGATGAAGCTGAGGCAGAAAAATAATAACCCCTGAATCGTGAGTATTCTGTGTTTTCAAGCCAAAGTTATTAGTTTTGCCTATAGAATTTTCTATCGAGTTTGCCATTGTAAGTGTGTTTTATGGATTCTACTTGTTCGAAAAGGCGTGGTTGTTTATAGCTTTCAAGATTGGCAGAAAGATAGCGGGCTATATCTCTCTTCATAATATTGGTACCACTTGTCGATACATATAGCAGTTTGATAGTATCGCCAAAAATATCAGAATGATATGGAATACAGATACTCTCTGTAATCGAAGGAAAAGAGTTGGCTACATTTTCTATCTCTGTTGGCGAAACCTTATAGCCACCGATGCTTATCACATCATTGTTTCTTCCCTTTATATGAAGAAATCCCTGTGAATCAATCTCGCCTAAATCGCTTGTAAAAACAGCATTGTCATGAAGGATGTTCTTAGTCAATGACTCGTCATTAAAATATCCGCTCATGAGTGTTTTACCCTTACAGATTATTGTTCCATCGGTTGATATAGAGACCGAAGAATTCTTCATTGGACGGCCAGTACAGCCTGCGATGCATGGATTATGGTTGTAGTCATAAGTGCAGACGATGCCAGTCTCGGTGGAAGCGTATGTATTATAAAGCCTTGTTTTTGGCAGAAGACTGCATAGCTCGTCCATATCCGACTGCGAGATGGCTGCTCCACCAGTCTCAATGAATTCAATCTTGTCGGCTACACGGGCTATCCGCTCCTTTCCGAACTGCAATACCATACGGATACTTGCCGGTACCATGAAAGTTGCAATATGATTGCTTGGATAATCAAACAAACGGAAGAGTGCGTCAATATCCTTCATTCCGTCGGCTATTATCAGTGTTCCACCGAGATATAGAACCGGCCAAATTTTCGAAAGACTGCCAATATGATTCAGTGGCCCACAGATAATGAAGACCATATCAGAACTGAATCCTTGAGCATTTATCAGATTATCAGCATCGGCAAGGATAGCGCTATAACTCTCCATAACGCCTTTCTGCTGTCCGGTCGAGCCTGTTGTGAAGAGTATGTCGGCAATGTTTTCTATGTCGTCAGAATCTTGCTGCAAGACAGTGGAGCCATATTTACTCTTAAGCGAGTTGAGTCTTTCCGCAGGGAAGTCCTTCTCCAGCGGTACGGCAACGGCTCCAATAAGATGCGTGGCAAGGTATTCAATTATAAAGCTTGCATCTTGCTTGGCACGGAAGAAGTTCAGCATACCGGAGCGTAAGCCGTTATTTGATTCTAGGTTTTGGCTTTCTTGGAGCACAAACGACCATAGTTGAGAGTATGTCAGAGTGTTGCCATTGCAGATAATGGCGGCTTTCGACGGCATATTATTGGCATGCTGCTCAACTCGTTGCTCTATCGTCTTGGCAAGGAAGTTATCCATTGTTCTTCTCGGCTATCTTTGTCTTCACAAGGTTTACAAGGCTATCAAGATTCTTGAAGTTCTTCGGTGTGACATCGGGTGACTCCAAGTCAATGTCGTAAGCCTTCGAGAGGGTCATCAATATAGCCGTTATTCCTAGAGAATCGAGCTCAGCAAAGAGAAATTCTGAGTCGAAATCAACAAGTGGAAGAATGTCTTCCAGCATTTTCCTTATATCTTCTTTCATAGTTGGGTGATGGGTGTTAGGTGATGGGTGATAATGGTTTGTTTTGTGGGGTGATGTTAATGGAACAGGCGAGGCAGGAAGTCGACGAGGTATTTGCGCCAATTCGACCATGTGTGACCACCGTCGGTGATATTAAGAGTATATCTATAGCCGGCAGCACCGAGCTTGTTTCGGAAATCCTCATTGAGTTTCTTGACGAAGTCATCGTTGCCGTAAGCAATATAATATAGTTTCGGAGGATTGGCAAACTGCCGCTGGAGCTTAACATCAAGACTGTCGTAGATGGTGAGCTTGTCCTCGTTGACATAGTCGGCATATTGGTCAACCTTCTTGCCTTTGCCAAGGAACGGAAAAGCCTCGGTCAACTTTTTGATATTGTCAGCCAGTTTTTCCAGTCCTTCAATCTTCTTGCCTGATGAAACAGAGTTCGTCGTTTGAGCCGAGAACAATCCCACATAATCGAACTCATCAGGATTATTCGCCGTGATAAACAATGTATGAAGACCGCCAAGCGACAGTCCGGCAATGGCACGATGACTCTTGTCCTTGTACACCGAATAATTGTTCTCAACGTATCTGACGACCTCTGGGATAAATCTGTATTCAATCAATCCCATCATCGACTCAACTGAAACGCCCGAGTTCTCGGTCTTATTGTAAGGATCGGCACCGGGAGCTGCAGCCCGATTGACGATACCATTTGGCATAACTACAATCATCGGGACGCATCTCTTGGCAGCAATGAGATTGTCGAGAATCTGCTGTGCCCGTCCAAGACCTATCCAGGAAGTCTCATCGCCGCCGGTTCCATGGAGCAGATAGAGCACCGGATACTTCTTGCTTGTCGTGTATCCGGCAGGCGTGTACACCGTCATCCGCCTTTGTGGAAGGTTCGGCAGACTCGATTTATACCACTCGTAGCTAACCTTACCATGTGGAACGTCCTTCACCATATAATCGTTGGCAATGCCGTCGGGTACAAGGAACGCGTTGAGTACATGGCCCGAATCATAGAAACGGTTAGGATTTGCTATGTCGAAGGTATCCTTATCGTCGACCACGAAGCTGTAGGTGTAGAGCTCCGAAGGCAGAAACTTCGTCGTGTAAGTCCATATCCCATTCAGTCCACGCTCCATCTCTGCCTTCTTTCTCTCGCCGAATGTTCCGACAGGAGTACGGAGAGTCTGCCTCTTTGGAAGCAGATTGCCTTTTATATACACCTCTTCGGCACCGGGAAACGATACCGAGATAGTTGCCGACTGGTCGGAATTCAGTATCACTGGATTCACCTCCTGCGCCTTGATTCCCAGGCAAAAGCCCACTAATGCAATTATAAAATAAATTTTTCTAGTCATTTCCCAATCTTATATTTTTCGCTACACGGCAAGCCACATTACGGCAAGCGGCAGCATCGTCGTCATTGTTTGATTTAGCAATAATCGTCTTCGATGGATTCAACATAGCCGCAAGCAGAGCCACCGAGCCGTATGAACCACCGTCAACAACAATCTTGTCGCCGGCATCAGAATGTATAAAGCCTTCATAATGAGGCAATGCCGCCTTCACATTCTTCACTATTTCCACTCCGCAATAATAATAAACATCACGGATGTAGCGCTCATAATATTCAGCAGACTCACCTTCCCGTACTTCCTGAGGATAACGACGAGGCATAAGAAGCGACTTCAACGTCAACGGACGCTTGCGCAACGAGCCATTCTTTGATGTTACCCACTTGAACATAAACGGCGGAAGGAGATAAGCCATGAGCACCACCGAGAACATTCCGACTACCGTAACCTCACCCAACGAGCGCAAAGCCGGATGCTTGGCAACAATCAGAACGCCCATACCAATGAACATAATGAGTGCCGAAATGATAATGCTGTTCTTATATGAGGACAGCATTTTTCCTTTGTAGGCATACTCATACTGACATCCTTCGGTCATAAATATGGTGTAGTCGTCGCCCTGACCGAAGATGAATGTTGCCAGAATGATATTTATTATATTGAACTGTATGCCGAAAATCGACATCAATCCCAATATCCACAACCAGCTCACAGCCATCGGAAGGAATGAAAGCGCAGCCAGTTCGATATTTCCAAACGACAGCCAGAGGAAGAAGAAAACAATCAGTCCACAAGCCCAGCCGATATAGTTGAAGTTATCCGACAGACTGTTGGCTATACTGCTGTTGAGCTCGCCAATCTCAAATGTAAATCCGGTCTTCAACTCATGGTCGAGTTTGCTTGATATCTCGCCGGCTTTATCGGCATTGACGACAATAGGAGTGAGCACGCTGTACTGCCCGTTCTGCTTGTCATAGTATACATTCGAGCGGAAAGGACCATCGGCAAGTTGTCCGAAATATGATGCTTTTTCCGGACTATAATACCCCGAAAGGATATCGTAGAAGTCGGCAAATGAATCCGATGAGAAACCGATTGATGCTCCCGTTGCCTCTAGTTTGCTCCTAATTTCATCGCCATGTTTGGTAACGAAGGCATTCCATAGGCTTAACCTGTGTTTCTGTTCTTTCTCGGAAGGAAGGAATTGAGCAACCTGTTGAATGCTCTTCACATCCTTGTCCTTACTTATCTCGGCAATATTCGGTTGCATCCGCTCATTTGCAGCAAGGGCTTCATTGGCAGTTTTGCCCGACGCCACAGCATAGATGGTCTTCTCTTTTGGACTGCTCTTGAGCAAACTGGACAGATAATTCATGTCGGCTTTTTGCTCATCGGTCATATAATTTATGTGGGAGATATTCGAATCAAACGATGTTCGCAGACTGAAAAACGCGAAGACGATTGTCAGCACTGCCACGATTGCCACCAGCCAAGGCTTATTCTCCAGTTGGATATTGCCCAAACGGGTAATGAAACTCTGTCGTGGAGCCGCGCTAACCTTCACGAAATGAGGCAGAAAAGCAAAGACGAACAGAATAGTACCGATGAGAAGGAAGGCGGCAAACAGTCCGAGGTCACGTAGCGCAATCGACTTCAAAGGCACTAGGGCAAGGAAAGCACCAATGGTTGTTATGTTGCCGACGAGCAGCGGTTCAACAATCTCCTTCAATGCCTGCCTCATATCGGGCGTGTGATTCAGATGGGCGACAAGGTGGAGAGGGTAGTTGACGGCAATGCCAATGATTATCGATGATACGCCGATTACTATCAGTGAAACAGTGTCGTGGACTATCGACAAACATCCGAGGGCAAACAGCCATCCCCACGCTATCGTCAGGGCAATGAGAATGATGTTGCGGACATTGCGGAACGATACTATCAGCAATACGAGGATGAGCACCACGGCGATGGTTATCGTCAGGATGCTGTCCGACTTTATCTGACTGGCATTGCCAACGGCTATCACCGGACCACCGGTCAAACGTATGTCGATGTCCTTATACTGGCTTTTCACCTTGCCCGAGCAGTTCTCCAACTGACTGATAAGGCTGCCGTTCTGCTCTGTTTCACTTGAACCGTAAGGCGACTCGATGATAACCACAGCGCTCTTCATGTCGGGAGTGAAGATATGACCATTGTAGAGCTCATAGTTCAGAGAGCTGCTAGTGTTGCTTAACTTCTCCACCGTTGGCGTAAAGAAGTTCAGAGGGTCACGCGAAATATTGTTCGATAGCATACCACCCGACGGGAACATCAACTCTTCCATGTCGGAGTTAAGCTGACTGCCGATGTAATCGGGCTGGCTGAGCAGCGAGTCCATGCGCTCGTAATCAGATTCAGTGAGGAAGTAAGGGATGTTCTTATAGACAAAGTCGGACACATCGGAGACAGCATCAAGGTCGACAGTGTAGGTCGTCTTGACTTTCTTAGCATCGGCACCACCAACCTTCTCGGCATTGATCTCATTGATAAAAGCATCGGTGGCATCGGCAATGCGGTCGGGATTCGACTTCGTGGTGTCCTTCATTCCGACGATGGCAATTATGCGGTTGGCTCCCGAAAGATTCTTGAACATGCGCATAGCCTCCTGCTTATTGCCGTCGAGAGGAAGGAAGTCAGTGATGTCCTCCTTGTAGTTTATCCTACTGACAAGCAATCCAAGCAGCACCGTCAGCACCGCGAGAACCGTTATCATCAGTCCACGATGCAACTTGAAGAAGTCATATAATTTAAGAATCAGTTTATTCATTACTTCGTCTTTATAATCACTTGATTACCGGTTGGTTTGTAAAACATATCTTCATTTAGCCACTACTTACAATGCGTTAAGCCGTTACTTGGTTTTTGAGAATATATTCTTGAACCAGCTGATGAATTCCTGTCGCCATGCCCGACATTCCTCCGTGCCCTTCACCGGACTTGCTCCGAAGCCGTGTCCGCCGGTTTTATATTGGATATACCTGTGGGGAATACCCTTTGCCGTGAGTGCTGAGTCGAGCAATTCAGAGTTATGATAGTTTACGATTGGGTCATCCTTGCAGTTCGTCAGGAATACTGGTGGACAGCCTTCGGGCACATGCTGCTCCATAGAAAGCGAATCACAGAGCTGCCGGTTGTGTTCACGACTATCGCCAAGTAATCCCCGTCGCGAGCGCTTATGAACACATGGCGCACTCATTGTAACGACCGGATAGATGGGAACTACGAATGCAGGCCATTCATTTCGTGGCAGGATCTCGACCGAACACATAGCCAGATGGCCTCCGGCAGAGAATCCCATGACTCCAATTCGTGTTGAGTCGATACCTAATTCGTCGGCATTCCGACGGATAAGCCGCAGTGATTGCCGCAGATCATTCAGCCCGTCGGGATAGCGTTTGCCACGGAACACAAGCCGATAGTGGGTTATGAATGCTGGAACATACGCAGTGCGATACCGCAGGACGAAAGCCGATATACCCTGACTTTGCAGCCACTCGCCGACAAGACGCCCTTCGCCTTCCATATCATGCCAAAAGTAGCTGCCTCCCGGGCATACTATCACAGCCGGATTGCCCTTTCCTTTGGCGAGATATGACGTCAGCTCCACCCGGTGACGGACGCTTGTTCCATCCCAGATATTCACCTGAGCACTGCCATTAATGGCTATCAGACTGAGGAGAACGACGAGTGTTTGTCGGATGTTACACATTCTGCTCAATTTTATTAGCGACCTTCTCAAACCAATCGAGATACAGATGATGGAAGAACTTCGCCTGTTGGCGCGGCTCGCCAATCTGTTTCAGTTCGTCAGGAGAATAGCTCTTGCCAACTTCTATGTAAACAGGACTTCTCGAAACGGTGTGCTTCTTCTTTGGAAGAACCCGTCCGGTACCATAAAGGAGTATTGTCTTGATACCTATCCCGAGCTTTTCGGCAGCATAGAAAGCGCCTTGATGGAATCTCGCCACCTTGCAGTCAGCCGACCGCGTGCCCTCGGGGAATATGGCAATGCTGTAACCACGGCTGATGAGTGAGTGGAAATGAGGGAGTATATTGTCGATCCCGTCGGACGCGGGATAGTATTCGGCATTGTGAATGAGGAATCCGAAGATTGGACTATGCCACACCCAGTCGTTCGTAAGGAAGACAATCTTCGGCGTCATAGCAAGCAGACAGAGCAGGTCGAGATGCGATTGATGATTGCAAATGATGATTGACGGCTCGTCGAAGTCGTCTGTCTTGATAGCCTTGAATTGGAATTTGGCTCCCGGAATGCCAACCTTAATAGTCATGAGTCTCATCACCCGATACATAAGCAGATGGAGATGCCAGCGCCGGTGGTCGTTCATCGTCCTGATATGGGTGTAGAGAAAGAGTGTAGGCCAGAATATCAGAACTACAACGAAGAGCATGAGGAATGTTGTCAGAGTGCGAATTGCCTTGGCAATGGTGCGCAGAAGGAATGCAGGCAATCCATAGATAATTGCCAAAAAACAAAGACAGGTGTTGAGAATACTTATCCTTGTGAAATCGAGTCCAGGTCGGAAGTGGCTGACTCGCTCTTCCTTAGGTGGATAGTAGACGTTGACGGGGATGGAATGAATGGCTACTCCGTTCCATGAAGCGAACACAAGCAACTCAAGTTCAGCTTCATAGCGTGATGTTATGAGCTGGTATCCATAGAGCTTTTTGAGTGGATAGAGTCGGAAACCAGTCTGCGTGTCGGGCAGGTGATGGAAGGTCTGCACACAGAACCAAAAGTTTGAAAAGCTGTTGGCAAAGTTGCTGCCCTTAGAGCGGACGATATTCCCCTTGTTGCGGTTGCCGAGGATAAGACTGCCCGACCATTGCTTGTTGGCTCCGAGAAATGCCGGGATGTCAGTGGCAGAATGCTGTCCGTCGGCATCCATTGTTATTGCGTAAGCAAAGCCAAGCTGTAATGCCCGGGTAAAGCCTTGTTTCAAGGCATACCCTTTGCCACGATTTTTAGGATATGAGACGAGAGTTATATCTTTGATAGACTTTAATATATCAGCCGTTCCATCATCGCTGCCGTCATTGACGACGATGATATCATTGCAGTAAGCCTGAACTTCGGTGACGACACGACGAATGGAGCCCACATTATTATATGTAGGAATCACCACGCAGATGCCCCTGCCGTGCAGAGTCCGGCGTGTGTAATCATTCGGTTGGTTGTTCGTCGTCGTCATTATTGCCGTCATCCTCAGTATCCATCGGACTGAGCAGGTAGCTTATATGATATTTCTCGTCTTTATATTCGGTCTTGCCTTCCTTCAAAGCATGCAGCAGTTCACGAATATCATTGCTCAAAACGGGGCGGATGTACCACTTGTCGAGCATGGATGCAACATTCTCTAGCTTTACCTTGTCTTCCTTGGTGGAGTAGTAGAAGTTGAGTGCTGTCAGTCCGAACTCATTGACAATTGCACCGTTTATCGAGTCGCCTTCATGAATCAGAACGCAAATGCCACTGATGTAGCCTTTCTCTGCCTCGATGTTTATCTTGCATTCTGTCTGAACACCATCGCTGTCGGGATAGCAGACGGTCTGAGCCTTGGCAGTATTCGAGCAGAGCAAGGCAATCAGAATACTAATGAAGGCTAAAAGTCTTTCCATTGATAGGGATGTTTGTGCGTACGTTTCTCAGACTGATATATGTTGTGTCGCCATTCTTCTCGACCATCTTCACAGCCGAGACCATAGAGCGTGACATGTCGAAATAGACGATGATTGAACTGAACATCTGCTTCATCGGGTTGCGCTTTGGCTTCATCACTGCTTGCCAAGAGTTGCCGTGACCCTGCAAAGAGACGTTGAAGTCCTTATTATTGCTCACGCAAGTGCCGAGAACGCTGCTCATCATGATGCGTGTTATCTCCTTGAACATCTTGCTCTGAGCCACATTCACCTGATTGCTTCCTCGTGAGTTCTTCATCCAAACGGTCTGCCCGTTGAGTATGAAAGTGTATCGGTAAGGCGAAGTGTACTCCCAACGGAGTTTGTTCGGCTTACTATAGTACATGTTTCCGCGTGATGTTATCTTGCTCCTTACCATCCGCATGCTCTTTGTCTGCACGAAGTTGCATGCCATGGTATTCATCCTCGAAGCAGTAGCATTTATCCTTTGCCTTACCTGCGCTGCCGTGTAATTCTGTGCGAATCCACCGGTTACACTCAGCAACAGCATTAACAATATAAATATCTTTCTCTTCATCCTTTTTACCTCTTTACCTTTTTGTTTTTATTTTTATCCTATCATCCTATCTTCACATCGTCCTATCATCCTATCTTCACATCATCCTATCATCCTATCTTCACATCGTCCCATCATCCAAATTTACTTCGCAATGAGCCAGCATCCCACCATTATGAATCCTACTCCTATCCAACGGGTGATGGAAACATCCTCATGGAAGAAGACGATTGCCGCTATCATCCCAAAGACATAGCTCAGGGAGATGAGCGGATAGGCTACACTAAGGGGATAGCTCTTTATCATATACATCCATAGCAGCGATGCCGCAAGGAAGCAAAGTCCGCAGGCAGCAAACTGCCAGTTGACCAGCAGACTGCCCCAGAAATCCCAAGTCCAACTGAACGGGCGCATCTTCTGCAAGGCGAACTTCAGGAAAACCTGTCCACCTGCCAGCAGAATACTCTGCATGAAGGCTAAAGTCAGAATTCGCATAATGGTCAGTCCTTTTCTCTAAGTACTATTGCTACTGAATGCAGAGGGGATACTTGCTTGTGTCCGGTCATCTTCAGGAACTCATTGAACAGTGGTGTGCTCTCATCATGACGACCAACAAGCACCGTCTTATATCGTCCGGAACGAATGAGAAGCTTGGCTTGATATATAGCCCAATCTAGCGAATCCTCACCTTGTGAGAATGTAATGTTGTAGCCATGACATTTTAAGTGGATGGCGATGAGGCTGCTAATGGTGTTGTGAGTGCTCTGCATGAAGTATGTCGGTTTGAATACATCATCACCAGCAGACAATTGCTGGAGCAGCTTTTCGCTGTATTCGAGTGAGCCCCAAGCCGTTCCGGTGATAATGGCATCAGGCATTTCGACTTCCGAATCCTCAAGAACACGGAGCGAAGTGAGCAGTCCGTTCTTCATGAGTTTACCCATACGGCGCATCTCCATCGGCTTAACATAATACTTTAGCTCGCTGAGATTTTCCATATCGAAGTTCTGAACGAGTTCCACTGCCTCAATCTTTGGCTTATGGGCAAAGTCTTTATTGCCTGTCGCCAAACCTTTATCTGATAGTATCAGTGAAGAGTCATTACCTCCAAAGCCAAATGAATTGACCATGATGTGATGGAGTTCAGCCGTTGTGTTTTCATAGACCGGAATGACTCCGCCATCGATTGGCTCACTGAACCCAAGGTTTGCAGGAACAAATCCATCGTGCATGGCAATGATACTGATAACGGCCGAGATACTACCGGATGCACTCGTGGTATGTCCGGTAAAACCTTTCGTACTCGAGACCATCGGCAGATTGTCGCCAAAGACGCTTTTGATAGCCACTCCTTCACTCTTGTCATTGTCGGGAGTGCCGGTTCCGTGGGCGTGAATCCACTGTATTTCCTGTGGCTGGAGCTCAGCCATTTCCAAGGCTTTACGCATTGCCAGTTGGGCTCCGGTATCCTCAGGTGATGATGCCGTCTGATGGAAAGCATCACAGGCATTGCCATAACCCAGCACGTAAGCATCTATCTGAGCACCGCGCTTACGGGCTTCGGCTTCACGTTCAAGGACAACAAAGGCTGCTCCTTCACCCAAGTTGAGGCCGTGGCGGTTATTGTCGAACGGACGACAAACTTCGTGGTCGAGGATCATCAGCGAGTTGAAGCCATTCAGATGGAACTGCGACAGAGCCTCGGTACCACCTGCAACGACTATATCGGCATCGCCGGCTTTCAACATATCGGCACCAAGGATGAGTGCGTTTGCTGCCGATGAGCATGCTGTGGAGATGGTTGTGAATTCGGTAAAGAGCCCGAAATAGCTTGCAATATCCTCAGTACAGCTACCGCAATTATGGTGTTCGAGCCAGTCGCTGTCTTGCTTTGGTTGTCCGTTGGGATTGTCGAGGGCATTTTGCTTGACAAGTTCCTCTGCCTTTTCAGCCATCTTCCCAAACTTCTGCTCGGTTATATCCATGCCTGCAACGGTTGTTCCCGAGATAAGAACAATGCGAAGATTCTTTTCCTTTGGCAGCCGGGCTTGCTCTATTGCCTGCTTGACGGCAATAATTCCCATTAGAGTCGTGCGGCTGATCTCCTTGTCGGCAGGGATGTCCAAAATACCTTTCATCTCATCATTCGACATCTTCACCTCGCCGACGGGTAGGTCACGGACACGCGATTGGAGATATTTCATCTCGCCAATACCTGTGCGCAGAGACTTTATCGACTCTCTGACGGAATCCTTGTCACAGCCGATGGTGCTGACAATTCCCTCACCTGTTATGACAATGTTTTGTCCGGTCATTTATTTCTTGCGGTTTTTGCTGACATATTCAGCCATTGTGCGGACACTCTTGAATATCTCTTTGCCCTCAGATGCATTGGCAAGACGAATGCCATAGTTCTTCTCCATGAGTACGATTAGCTCCAGGGCATCGATGGAATCAAGCCCCAATCCGGTGGAGAACAATGGCGCATCGGCATCAATATCGTCGGGAGTCATATCCTCAAGGTTCAGCACCTCGATGATTTTCTTCTTCAGTTCTTCAATTAATTCGTCCATATTTCAGTCGTTTTATATTCGTTTATAATGGTTGTTGCTCTCGTTTATAATTGTTGTTATATTCGTTCTATGATATTCAAATCGGCTTCGAAATTATCGTTGTCGGTGCAGTCAATCCAACCGCCGATGACACTCTTGGTCTTTGAATCGATGAAAGCGGTTGATATGATATTGTTGATTACTTCATCATTCCGCTCATCCAACAAGTAAAATCCAGTCTCGCCATGGTATTTGTTTCGGATGGCTATCTCGCCGGTGACTATATTAGGAAGGGTGTAGACAAACCTCTCTGGGCTAGGGAAATAATCATTCGGATTCTTGATGGATTGCAGATAATTGATGTCGGCAAGCAAGGAACCATGATGCCCGACGAGGATAACGGCACGGTCGTTAGCCTCCGTGAATCTTTCTTTATCCTCAGCACTGAGCAACAGCTCTGCAGCTATAAATCCAAGTCGACTCAGAAGGTCCATCTTGTAGAACTTCGGATAGTTGCCCACATGGCTCTTATATAGTTCGGTGAGCATTGGCTTGCCAGTTGTTTGAACCTGGAGCGTGCTTCCGTCGACCTCAATGAGGTTATTTGTAATATGAATATGATGAGTTGCCTTTGTCTTTACAGGTTTGTATTGCTCGTTACTTGTATCATAAGAACCTTTGCTTGCAAGTATTGTGGCATTGCATCCGCCGAATCCGGAGAGCATTTTTATAAAACTCTTTTTGATGGTCGGCTCATTTTCTGTTGTGACATGAATCTTCCCCGAAACACCAATCTCACTGAATCCTTTTGTTGCAGGGATGATATTATTGTCAATGCAATACATCGACAGGGCTGTTTCGAGTACTCCGCAAGCCCCCATGGTATGACCATAATAGCCTTTATATCCAACTACCGGAATGCTGTTCAGTCCTGCTCTTTCAATAGCCACCGACTCCATCTGATCATTGAAGAGAGTTGCCGTGCCGTGGGTGCTGATGAAAGCAATGTCGTCCTTGTTGGCATTAAGGGTACAACGGGTTAATGCCTGACGTGCTCCTTCGCCGTTTTTCGATGGTGCACTGAGGTGGAAGGCATCGTTTCGGGTGCAGCCGTTGATGATTCTCCATTCCTTGCCGGGCTTTGTCTTTCTGCTTAAAATAAGTGTAGCTGCTGCTTCACCGAGGTTAAGTCCGTTGCGTTCGATGTCAAACGGACGGCAGGGTTGTGGCGACATTGCCTTCAATGATTGGAATCCGGAGATGATAAACTTACTCTGTGATTCGGCACCGCAGACTATGGCATTGTCATAAAGTCCCATTTCGAGCATCCGACAAGCAGTGATTATTGCTGAGAGTCCTGATATGCAGGCATTGTCGACGACGATTGGCGTTGCCGTTATTCCGAGTTCTTTGGCTATAGTCTGTGCGCTGCTGCTTGGCAATGTGCGCTCTATGGGATGCTCTTCGTTGCCAAGCCATTCAACATTACCCTTTGTTGTAGTTAGAATGAGTAATGTCCTGCTGTCTTTTACATCGATATTTGCTTCAGCAATGGCTTTCCTTATTGACGAAAGAGCCATCTGCTCGAGGCGAGAAAAACCGTTATCTGATAGTTCTTTATAGTCAGATGAACTGAAAAGTGATGCATAAAAATCTCCCGGAACGCCTTTCTCTTCGTGCCACTGACGAATGGACGTACGCCCACTGAGCACGGCTTCGTAGTTTGCTGCTGTAGTCGTGCCTAATGGTGAAGTTATATTATGTGATAAAACGGTTATCATTCCTCGGCGTTCCAAAAATCAAAATAGTTATACCATTGTGCCGGATAGATCTTCAAGATTTGCTCTAGCTCTTCCGAATATTGATTGGCAAGTTGCTTAACCTGCTGCTTTCTGTTGGCATCCTTGTCATAATCTAGTTGCTTGATATAGGCAGTATAGCCCGTGGAACTCGTTTTCATGACATTCACGGCAATAACATTCAGTCCGCGCATGGCGGCAATACTGAACGGACCCATTGGCAGTTTGGCTTTTGTTCCAAGAAAATTGACCTCAACGGACTTCGTCGAACCAAGCATCCTGTCGGCTGGAATACTTACAATCTCGCCGTTGGCAAGGGCATTGTCGATGGCAAAGATGTGGCTCATGTCGCTCTTAATGGGAATCATCTTGATGTGATTGCCGGTGAAAAGGCTCTTCCTGCCTTTCATGACGGACTCCTTCTCGTGGGCGAAAACCAAGGCATTGAAAGGCTTCTTGTCTGAGACTAGCTCATAGCCAGCCATCTCATAACAGCCAACATGGGCACTGAGGATAACAAAGCCTTCCTTCTTTGCAGCAAGGTTCTTGAATATGTCGTAGTTCTCAACCTTGAGCTTCATCTTCTTTCCGGCAAACATTGCAAACTTATCAATGACCACCTGTGAGAATAGTACAAGGTTAACGTAGGTCATTCGGAAAGATTTCAGTGGTCCGAAGCCCTGTCTCTGTCGGAAATATTGGTATGTAGTACGTGACCCTTTTGCGAATATCATACAGAATGGGATGACAAACACAGCGGTAAAGGCATACCACAACCGCACATCAGTGTGGCGAAGTGCCCTGATGAGCCATCGGTGCATGAATGCTGTTCCGTACGTATTACCAGCCCATTCTCTCTTCGGCATATCTTATTGCTGAGCCAGTTTGCGTTCTATATAGTCATAAAAGTCGTTGAGGGTCTTCACGGCTTTCATCTCCTCAAGCTGTATCTTGAATCCAAAGACCTTCTTAACGACTACCACGAGGTCGACAAGGTCGAGGCTATCAATATTCAAGTCGTCCTTGAGTATGGCGTCGCCCTTTATCTTGTCCTCGTCAATCTCGAATTCGTCAACAAGGAATTTGTTTACTTTCTGTTCTATCTCTTGTCTTGTCATATTTTGAGTTCTTGAGTTTGTAAGTTTGTAATTTTTTGAGTTCTTAAGTTCTTACTTATCATCCAATCATCCCTTCTTTACAACCAGTATGGAGTGTCCTTGCCCCAGGTGATCATGGATCTGTTCAATCTCTAGTCCTGCCTCATTGATGCATTGCTCCATGTCCTCAGTGTTATACATCTTTGAATTACCGTTGGCAAGAGCAGTGAAGTAAAGGGTTGTTAGAGTCAAACAGAGCGTTGCAGGCTCATACTTCTGACGGTCCCAAAGTGTTTCCATAATGTATATTCGGGTGTTGGGCTTCATCGCTTTCTTTGCCCTTCGGAGGATGCTTACTATCTGCTCCAGACTGAAACAGTCGAGGAACTGGCTCATCCAAATAGCATCTGGTCCGTCAGCCATCGTCGGGAAGTCGTGCGATTCATCGAGAACATTCATTCCATAGCCATCGATTCGCTCTGCGCCATCCTTGCCCTTGATGTTCTCACGCATCATCTCAATCTGCTGCGGAAGGTCGAGAACGGTCACTCTTGCATCACGACTGTATTTTACGCACTGCAAAGCCCATTTGCCTGTATTGCCTCCGACATCATAAAGAGTGCGGACATGATGTTCGTCGAAGATTATCTTCAATGCCTCGGGAAATGAGGAGTCACTGTAGAAGTGGTCGAATCCAAACCAACTCTTCTGTACTTGCTTTGGCAATTGCGACAGTCCTTCATATATCGTTGGCCAAGAACCGAAGTGTTTCAGTCCCTCAGGTTTGCCGTTGAGCAATGATTCTTCAAGGTGGAACCAACCTTCATAGTTCACGTCATGGTTGAAATCAATGTTTACTCTTGTCGCAGGGTCGTTGAGCAGGAACCAGCCGGTTTTGGATATTGTGTATCTGTCGGTATCGGGATTGACCAGAACCGTTCCGATACTCAGCGATGCTTCCAACAAGCACTTCACGGCATAATCGCTGAGTTTCGTTTTCTCCGCAATCTCTTGCCGCGTAAGTCCGTTGTCGCTGTCACGGAGAAGTTCCAGTATCCCGAACTTCACCATCAGCCTGGAGGCTTGGAATATAGCAGGTCCCCAAGCTATATATTCAGCCAGTCGCTGTGCCTCACGTGCTGAAAGCTGCTCGTGAGTATATTGTTTCTTTAAAGATTCTGATAGATGCATCGTTTTGCTGTAGGTTATTTGATTGAGGCTTGTCGATTATTCAGTCACTTTCTTTAGAACGATTGCGGCATTGGTTCCACCGAATCCGAAGGAATTGCTCAGGATGGTATTGACTTCTGTTTCAACAGTCTTTGGCGTGATATTAAGTCCTTCGGAATATTCGTCGGGATTATCGAAGTTGATGTTTGGTGCCACAAAGTTATTTTGCATCATAATAATACTGTAGACAGCCTCGCTGGCTCCTGCCATCCAACATTCATGTCCGGTCATTCCCTTTGTAGAACTAATCAAAGCATGACGACCAAGGAATAAATCCTTTAGAGCTCTAGCCTCAATTGCATCGCCCTGTGGAGTTGATGTAGCATGCGCGTTAATGTAATCAATGTCGTCAGGAGAGACTCCGGCGTCATTCATTGCACGCTGCATTGCTATCCGGCAGCCATTCTCATCAGGAGAGGAGATTCCTCCGCCATTACTTGAAAAGCCATAGCCTACAACCTCGGCAAGGATCTTTGCCCCACGAGCCTTCGCATGATCATAACTCTCCAAGACTAATGCAGCTCCGCCGCCACTGGGTACAAGCCCATCACGGTCACGATCGAACGGACGACTTGCTTTCTGCGGTTCATTCATTCGTCCGGAAAAGACATGCAATGCATCGAATGAAGATAACGACAAGTAATTGGTTTCCTGAGCACCGCCACAGAGAATCATGTCCTGCAATCCCTGCTTTATGAGCATATAACTGAGACCAATGGAATGATTACCGCTGGCACATGCTGCACTAACGGTAAAACTCGTACCACGGAGATGGAAGATGCTGCTGAGGTTCATGGTAATAGTGGAGTTCAGAACTTGAAATACACTGCCATAGCCCAGTAGTTCGCTGTCGTGATTCTCTGCCATCATGTTTGCAGCCTCAATAACCGGCTTAGCCGATGAGTCGTTGCCAAAGATGCAACCAACTTCATTATTCTTAAGATATTCATCATCAACACCGGCATCGGCAAAAGCCTGCCGACTGGCATGGAACGCATACTTAGCCTCATCGGACATGCCTGCCCGAAGATGGCGGTTTACATCTTTCTTAGTGAGTACAGGTTCTGGTACAATACCTGTCAATGCAGAGCTATAGCCATACTCTAGTCGTTCGGGCTCTAAGCCAATGCCTGACTTTCCCGCATAAAGGGAATGCTTGACAGATTCAGTGTCAGTGCCAATACACGACCAAATCCCTATGCCCGTGACAACTACTCTGTTAGCCATAAAAATACCGCGTCCTTTTGTATGAATATCATTTATCTTTGATTATTATCTGCAAAAATACGATATTTTAACCAAAAACAAAAACATTTTGTATTCTTTTTGTTCATTTCTTCTTTCTCAATAAAATGGCAAGTTCAACATAGAGGTGCAAAATTATTATAATTCTTCGGATTTGTGATAGTACATGGTATCGCCAAAAATAGGTATTTTGTTTCTCCGCTGCTAAGTAGGGAAAAGGATTTCATTACAATTTTTGACATTTCTCCCGATAGATTTGGGTGATTGTGATATTTTTGTTGTCTTTGCGGCGATATTTACATCTTTCTAATATAAATTTAGCAGATGTTGTAACTCGGGAGAAAGACATGTCTGCTAATATCGATTATGACCTGTCAACTAAAAAACCTATGGTGCCGATGGATTTTGCTTTTGTTGGTATCGTTTGTCATACTTCTTGTCCTCTCCCCTGACAGCTACACGCATCAGGTCTACGGACGTTTGGACTCCGCAATGTTCTTCATGCAGGGACATGCGTGGACCAAGGGGATGGTGCCCTATGTCGACTTCACCGATTCCAAGGGTCCGCTGCTCTTTCTCATCTACGCCGTGGGGGCTTGGCTGTCGCCGACGACCTATCATGGTGTCTTCTGGATCAGCGTCATTGTCTACACGCTGATATTTTATTTTACATACCGTTCAGCATGCCTGCTGATGGACAATAGCGGCGACGGTCGTCCATGGTCGGCAGCATTACTCAGCGTGGGGGGCATTCCTTCCCGTCATACATGTTGAGACACGCGCCGAGGACTTCGGCTGCCTCTTTATAGCCGCATCGCTATGGGCAATGCTCCGTATGGTCATTGTCCGCAATACATCGACAGATTCCCTTTCACGGTCCGTCCGCATCACCAGTGCGGATGGCGGTGGTGCCGTGCCGTTCCTGACCTTTGGCATTGCCCTTGGCGCCACACTGCTCATCAAGTACACCTTCACGGCGATGGTCTTCCTGCTGTGGCTGCCAGCCTACGCGGCAGCGTTGAGGCTCCACGGTCTGCCGTGGTGGAAGCCGCTGCTGTGGACTGCCGCCACGTTCGCACTGGTGGTCCTGCCCTTCGTCGTCTGTTTCCTCGTCATGGGCAACCTCGGAGCCTTCGTGCAGAGCTATTTCCTTGACACCCTCGCCACCGTCGGCAACATCGCCCACGGCCACGCGCCAAAGTCGCCATTGTGGGAGACGAGGCAGCGCGTCGGCGGACAGATAGTCATGTTCGTTCTGCTCGCCGCAGCCACCGTACCATATATAATAATGTGCAGGCATCGCCGCCTGCGCTTCCTACCGCCGCTGCTCGCCCTGGGCTTCTGGCTCATAGCATCCGCCAACTACGTCCATGTCCACTACATGCAGATCTGCTCGCCGCTGTTCGTCTTCGGGGCGGTGCTCGTGGTGCGGCGCCGTCCGCATGCGATGGCTGTCGCGGCGGCGGTGCTGCTCATCGTCGCCGGCAATGCCGCCTACCAGTACCACTACTACCGCAACTATGTGGGGCAGCAGTGCGGCGAGCGCGCAGTCTTCGATGCCTATGCCTCCGTCGTCAACCGCCATCCCGGGTGCCGCATCATGTTCTGGCACTGTCTGGGCAATGCCCTCGGCGTGGGTGCCGGGGCCGTGCCCGCATGCCGTTATTGGTTCTGGCAGGCAGGGGCTACACCGCAGATGGAACAGGCGCAGGACAATGCCGTCTTCCGCCGCGCAGCCGACTTCATCGTCGTGCCCGTCACGCCGCGGCGCTTGCTGGGCCTGGAGCAGCTCGGCTACCGGCGCGTGCGCCCCGACCTGACGGTAAACCTCGCTCTATACGAGAAACAATAACAGAAGAAGTCTAATTATTTCTAACTAATATATTTATGAAGAAACTATTACTATTTTTAATGCTCTTCACCGTCGGGCTGACGGCGAGGGCACAAGTAGTCTACCTTACCCTCGACCAGGATGGTATGGTAAGGAAAACCGATGATGCTGGCAAGATTTACTATGCCATCACCGGAAAAGTGCACAACATGAAAGCGCTCAAGCTTACACCAAGCAATTACAGTGTTGTGGCATACTATCCGGTGTCTATTACGAGTGATGATTCATTCAATGCTGACATCACCGCGACAGAGACCGACACGACTTTCACGCTGACAGTTCCATGGAATGTTCCGCTTAACACGCAAGTCAAGATTACGTGCCAGCCTAAGAACAATGGTAATAAAGATTTGGGTATCTCGCCTTATGTCTTTGCGACGTGCGGCTTCCAGAGCTCCATCGATATCAAAGGAGTGAGCTGGGGCACAGACAAGAAGATCACCTATACCTGCCAATATAGGCAGAAGACTTCCGAGAGTACCGAAGAGGCCATCCTTCCGTCGTCCCTTAAGAATTTTAATTCTATAACTTTCCTTCCCATCAACAGAACCTATTCTTTGATTGGCGAAAGCTATGATGGCAGCAAATATAATCAACAATTTCAAAATAAATGGGGCGACCCTTACTGCTATGACCTTGGTGACGAAGACACTCCCACGGTTACAGACAACGTCACCGACAACACTTTCTCGTTCAGCAGCTCTGCTATAGCCGGAAAACTGAAAATCAACTGGACAATCGGTGAATGGTCCGATACGATTGCGACTAAATTACTCTCCGCTTACACCGTTGACCTGTCATTGAAAGATAATGCCACCGACAAGACCAAGAAAGTCGTACATGCCGAGGTGACTGACGCTGCCGGCAATAAGGTCTCAGGCGGAAACATCAACTATGCCATCGGCTCTGGACCTTCCGATACATATTATCCTTACGAAATCTCATCTATGGTGTTCTACGAAAATAATCTGGAACACTTCAGCAGTGTATCTTCGGTAGCTGAAGCAACGGGTGTCAGCAGCCGCACCGACTCCACAGGCGTGCATACATTCAATTACCTCGACGACAGCTATTATAAGACAGCGGCTGTCTCCAATGGCACTGTCGACATCGACTGCGACATGACCAATTGGATGAACCGTAAAATAGGGGAAGAAGGCAGCGCGTCTAATCTGCGCATCTACTTCTGGTACACGCCCGCCGACGACTATAAGGACAACACATCGTTGTTTTATGCCTACAAGACACTTAACGACGCTGTCGATGCAGACAAAATAGATAAATACACCGTGGAACTTGCTGAGGGAACAAAGATAGAATATGCTACCGGAGCTGATGATTCAAACGGCGGTCATTATACCGTGACACTACAGTTTAAGAAGAACGGGGAAGCTGCAGACCTGCCCAAAGATGAAGAAGGTAATTATCAATTGTCGGGTACGCTTGATGACGGTACGGAATACAGCTATCATTTCATGTATTTCTTCGGGCGTGAAGAACCTTCTGATGGTTATTGGAGCGAGATAGATAATATAAGTGATGAAAACGCTGTAGGCGGCAAGACCGGTCAGATGACATTCACATTAGACTTTCCGAAATTAGATGACGGTCTCGTGAATACAACTTTCTACTTGATGCCAAGTGTGACTGTTGGCGGCATAACTACTAACGAAAGCGTCAAGACATACAGCTTAAATGCAGGATATGACGAGGCATGTACCACAGGCAACCTATATACTAATTACCTTGGCGATAAAACCAATGGCAGCAAGTCAAGTGGAAGAACCTACGATGACCTCACCGGTCAACTGTCCCCAACTTGGACGAATGCCACGACTTCCACTTCCGGCAAGACATGGACAGCGGATGGGGCGGACAGAAAATACTATAATGTATCTGGTGGTACTACCGTGTCGCAGACCGTCGCCAAGGACAAGCTGCATGCCGACGGCTCGGCGTTCAACACTTCGGACACCTACACCCTGCAGGCTATCGTGCGTAGCGAGAAAGGCGCTAAGCTCACACTCAATCTCACACACGGCGACGCTACAGCCACGAAGACAGTTATAGGACTGGGCATGGACGAGAAGACCCACTCCACGGTGAACGGCTATGGGTGTGTGGACACCGTTTACTCCATCCTCAGCGACACGGAGCTCAACAACTTGGGCATACCCAAAGAGTATATTCCGAAAGGTGGATGGCAGAAACTCGAGGCGACGGTAGGCTCCGGAGACGCTGACGGCGACCTCGTCATCTCCATCACCTCCGACAAGGAATTCGACCTCAACGATGTCGTGCTGCTGAAGGATGCCAACACCCTTGGACATTACCTCACCACCGTACCGGCTATCGAGGGGGACAAGAACGGATACTATGAAGAAAATAACTTCCCCTATGACTATAGTAAATTCGACCTTACAAAGTATGAGAAGTTCAGTTTCTTCGACCGTGGACCAAATATTAACCGTGTCGTATATATGGACCGCAACTCGGCTCTTTTCCAGGGCATGTATGACCCGGCAACAGACCCGGTTTACGTTCCTTTCAACTATGTGATTAACAAGCAGGATGGGGCGACGGGCTACAAGATGTTCAGGCTCTTCCTCAAGGACGGTCAGCCCTACTACTTCCCATCATCAATGATTGAAAGTCAACATCAGATAGCCTGCGACTACATCAGCTACGACCGTGAGTTTACTCCCGGAAAGATGAGCACCATTGCCCTGCCGTTCACAGTACCCGTAAAGACCATCTTCGACTGGTGTACTACAGGCGGCTACAAAGCCATAGAGGGTAAGAAGTCGATAGATGTGACAAAGCTTGAGCCGAACTGGGGCGTGCTCAAAGAGATCAGCGCCAACGGCGATGTGTACTTCGGTCAGACCTGGAGTTATGCTGCCGACGGCTCTATTGGCGGCACGTTCCGTACGAGAACATTAAATAGTGTTCACTGAATTAATATTTCGCTCCACACGGGTCTAAAAAATTCAAAGCCCCGCTTATACCCACACAGAAGAAAATGAAGCCAGAAATCGAATTTCTCAAAGAGGCAAAGACAAAGTTCCCTA
>Ga0256406_1000418_pt1 | contig 78759 bp, 65 predicted proteins | sample RumenRJG_03DNA_FD_185986 | JGI IMG/M metagenome (GOLD analysis project Ga0256406, IMG submission 185986) | Bovine rumen microbial communities from Lethbridge, Alberta, Canada - RJG_03 | ecosystem: Host-associated > Mammals > Digestive system > Stomach > Rumen | place: Canada: Alberta | collected... | reverse complement strand
TTTGTTTTGACACCATAAAATTAGTGAAAATTCTGCACATGGCAAAACTCTGGGGAACTTATTGTTCCTCAGAGACTTATAAAAAATATTAATAAAGAATTACGCACTTAGTTGCGGAATTAAGGTGTATATGTTTATAAAGGAAGATGAAAGCGGGCACAAGGAAGACATCGGCGGCCATCCATGCCACCGGGTCACCATAGCAAACACCAAGGAAACCAAGTGCCGGGACAAGCCAAAGGCTGACTCCAATGCGCGCTATCATTTCCATCACGCCGCTCATCATCGACAGATTGCTGTATCCTAGGCCCTGAATACTGTAGCGGAGGATGGTCAGCAGGCCGAGTGCGGGATAGAAATAGTTGGCTATACGCATGAACATTGCAGCGTTCTGTACTACTTCCTGTTCGCCACTGCTTACGAACAGTTCCATCATTTCGTCCGCGAAAGGATATATAACGATAACGGTCAGGACGAAATAAACAAGCATTATGCGGATGGCGGAGAATATTCCACGCTTTATTCGCTTTACATCACGGGCGCCAATGTTCTGTCCACAGTACGTAGCCATTGCTACTCCGATGTTCTCGAAGACACAGGTGAAGAGGTATTTTATTCGCATCGATGCCGTGAAAGCTGCCACATAGGTCGTGCCGAGGGCGTTGTTGGCACTCTGGAGCATGATGATGCCGATACCGGTGATGGAGAATTGCAGTCCCATCGGTACGCCGTTGTTCAGCAAAATGGATATTCGCTTATTGTCGTAGCGCCTTTCGTCGCCCTTGGGGATAAGGATTTGCATCTTCTTCAATATGTACCAGCCGCACAGGAAGCATGAGAACAACTGCGACAACAGTGTCGCCAGACCTGCGCCGAACACTCCGAGGCCGAGCAGGAGGATTAGTATTACATCGAGGAGAATGTTGACAAATGACGAAAAGATAAGGAAATAAAATGGCTGTTTTGAGTCGCCGAGGGCGCGGATGAACCCTGCAAGGAGATTATAGCCTATCGTGAACGGTATGGCGAGGAACTGCAAGAAGAGAAAGACATACGCGTCGTGGTGTATGTCGGCAGGTGTGTTGACTAGACCGAGCACCTTATCGCACAGAATACAGCTCAGAAAGGTTATCACTACGGCAAAGACGATGCCTATGCGCAATGCGTTGGCAACGTATGTGCGCATCTTGTGGAAGTCCTTTGCACCGAAAGCCTGCGACACGGGAATAGCAAATCCCGCACAGGAGCCGTTGCAGAATCCCATGATAAGGAACATTATCGATGATGATGCACCGACGGCAGCAAGGGCGTCGACGCCTATCCAGCGTCCTACAATTGCCGCATCGATGATGAGATACATCTGTTGGAGGATGTATCCGAGTATCAGCGGCAGTGCGAAACGAATAATATCTTTTGTGGGGGAACCCACCGTCATGTCATTAATGTTGGGCATAAAGAGCCTCCCCAAGCCCCTCCGAATGGAGGGAATGTTGATTACTTAGTTAAACTTTGGTCTTTTCTTTGATTAAACGCATTTTCTGCTGGCGTGTCAGCGAGAAGGTATTGCCGTTGGCCTCTACATAATCGAAGAGCTTGTAAGCTTTGTTGAGGAGCATGTCGCGCAGCGGAGCGTTCTTATAAGAGCCCTCGGCATAGAGCAGCTCGGCAAGCATATCGAGACGGTTGATGCGTTCCTCGGGCTTCCACTGTTCCTCGCTGTACTTCATTATCTCGTCGAAGGAGAGATTGCGGAGCACGTCGTAGCTGCCGACATACTGCCGATAGAGTTCCTTCAAGTCCTCGTCGGTGCGCTCATCGACTTTCTTTTCGAGGAAGCGAGACAGTGCAGTCATGAACTCTTCGATAATTCTTATGAAATAATCGCGTTGTAACATTGTTATAATTCGTTATCTTTCAAGTTTTGAACGTAGTCGTACAGCTTCTCATAGAATGGATGCCGGCACAGAGTTGATGAGTCGCCGATGATGATTAACTTCATGCGGGCACGGGTAATGGCAACGTTCATGCGGCGAAGGTCGCGCAGAAAGCCTATCTGACCTTCTTCGTTGGCTCGCACAAGACTGATAAGAACAACGTCGCGCTCCTGTCCTTGGAATCCGTCGACGGTGTTCACGCTGATAAGACGCCGGTAAGGCTTGAAGAATTCGCGCTTTTTGATAAGCCGGCGAAGGTATTGCACCTGCGCACGGTACGGTGATATGATGCCGACATCTATCTCCTCGTCGAGCACGCGCTGCTTGCCAATCTTCGTGAAGTACTGTTCCAAGGATGCAAGAGTGAGCTCAGCCTCGTCTTTGTTGATACGTCCGTAGCTCTCACCGACGAACGTTTCGCGGTTGTTATCTTCGTCCTTGGTGTCTATCCACATCATTGGAATATCGTAATCGAGTATGCCTCGGTACTTCACTTGTGGCGCACTGACGACTTCCCCGTGGTAGAACCAGTCGGAAGAGAAGCGCATTATCTCGTCGTTCATGCGGTACTGCACTTTCAAAAGGGTCACTACCTCGGGTTTGTTCTCGACGATACGCTCCATAAGAGTTTTGCCGAGCCCTGCCTTAAGGGCTGCAATGCTCTTCACGGTGGGCGGCAACTGGCAGTGATCGCCTGCAAAGATGACCCTCGTACAGCGTTTTATCGGAATCCAACAGGCTGCTTCGAGAGCTTGGGCAGCCTCGTCTATGAACAGTGTTCCGAACTTTTGACCTTCCATAATTCGGCTATTGGAACCGACAAGGGTTGAAGCAATGACGCGAGCCTCGCCGAACAATTCACTGTTGATGCGTATTTCGAGTTCGGTGGCACGTGCTTTCAGTCGCTCGAGCTTCTGATGATAGCTCTCGGAACCATGCTTGCGGGATGAACGGAGCTGACGGATTGCCTTGCGGATAGCCCACAACTGCGGATAGTCGGGGTGTCCCTCGAACTTCCGTTCGTAAGTAAATCCGAGCATTTTGTCGTTCACTCGTGTCGGATTTCCTATGCGAAGGACGTTTATTCCTCTGTCGACGAGCTTCTCGCATATCCAGTCCACCGCCATGTTACTTTGCGCACAAACGAGTACTTGGCCCTCTCGCATGAGCGTTTCGTTAATGGCTTCGACCAGCGTCGTTGTCTTTCCAGTGCCGGGAGGACCGTGAACGACAGCGACATCCTTTGCCCACAGCACCTCGTTGACGGCGCGTTCCTGTGTCGGATTTAACCAAGGGAACTTCATCGGGGCAAATGTGAAGCGCTGAGCCTTCTGATGTGAGTAGAACAAATCGCGCAAATAGGCAAGGCGGTTGCCGCGTGCCTTCATCACTCTGTCGAGCGCATCGAACATCATTCGGTACGAAGTCTCGTCGAAGGATAGCTGACAACCGACGGGAACGTCCGACGATTGCAACTCAAGCAAGGGTGCGGAGTCAGGCACAGTGACAACCATGCGGTCGCCATCGACGTACGACACCGTTCCCGTGAACGACCAGTAGTGAACCGAAGTGCCGTCCATGGTGAAGAACATGACCGGTCGCCCGAACTCAAAGTTATGCTCTATGTCGTCATCAGCAGTACGGAACACCTCGATGGCGAGCTGGTTCATGCTGTTATAGTAGCGTTTGCCGATGCGCAAAGGATACCAAGCGTCGCCGCGTTTGATCTTTCGTCCGATGCCGACAGCCTCCGTCTGCTTGCGGAAAGCTTCCTTTTCCACATAGTATTCCATCTGAAGAAGCAGACGCTGGCGTTGCAAACACTGTATTGGCGACTCTTGTTGCATATACTATTTATATTGTTCCCGTCATCCGGCGGGCAGCATTAAGTTTCACATTATTATATATCCAGCTTCTATTCGAGGCTGATATGCTTTACATCAATATCATCAGGGAGGAATATCCGTGCGTTTTCCTTGAACTTGTCGGCATTCTCCGTGGTATAGTACTGTGCCGTTGCACCCTTCGTACACTTCTCGTCCATCTCGGGATGTCGGTGCAAATAGTCCTTAAGACTGTCTGCGACGTACTCGCTCTGCGGGACGATGCGGACTCCGTTGGGAACGTACTTCATTATCTTCGGCATGAGAATAGGATAGTGAGTACAACCAAGAATGAGCGCATCTATCTTCGGGTCGAGTCTCATTATGTGGTCGATGCGCTTCTTAACGAAGTAATTGGCACCGGGACTGTCCGCCTCGTTGTTCTCAATAATTGGTACCCAAAGCGGGCAAGCGACACCGGTGACGGTGATGTCGGGCCACAACTTCTTTATTTCAAGGTTGTAGCTCTCACTTCGTATTGTACCTTCTGTAGCGAGTATGCCAACGTGCCGCGTCTTAGTAAGCGTCCCTATAATCTCAGCGGTTGGACGAATGACACCGAGAACACGCCTCGCAGGGTCGAGTTTCGGTAAGTCCCGTTGCTGAATGCTGCGCAACGCCTTTGCCGAAGCCGTGTTACAACCGAGTATAACGAGGTGACAACCCATGCCGAAGAGCTTCAACACTGCCTGGCGGGTGAACTGATAAACTATATCGAACGAACGGGGACCATACGGCGCACGTGCGTTGTCGCCAAGATATATGTAATCGTAATCCGGCAAAAGCTGACGGATGCCATGCAGTATGGTAAGACCACCGTAACCGGAGTCGAATACTCCGATTGGTCCCGGGTCTTGACTGAATTCGCTTTTCATAATTTTCTTTTCTCCTTGCATAATATAATTATCAGCGCAACTTCTGCTCTATGGCAGCCGTTGCGTCCTCGCCGTATTCCGAATTGACGAAAGGCACACCGTTGTTGTCGATGTTCAGTATGAACGCATAGCCCCGTTCCTTACCCACTTCCTTAATGGCAGTGTTGAGCTTGGTACGTACCGGAGCGAGAGCCTTACGTTCGGCATCGCTTATAAGCTGCTTTGCCTGCTCCTTGAATGCAGCGTTCTTCTCCATCAAGTCGACAAGTTCAGCCTGCCGTTTCTGTCTGATGCTCTCAGCCAACTTGTCCTGTTCTTCAAGAAACTCAACATACTTGGCATTGAAGTCGTCCTCAGCACGCTTCGTCTCGGCATCATACTGCGCCTTCAAATCAGCCACGCCACGCTCCGCCGATATGTAATCGGTCATGGCATGCAGTATCCTGTTGTAACTGAAATAGCCGAACTTGACTCCCTGCGCACTGACGATGAGGGGCAGGAACATCATCGCAACGGCAATAAAAAGTTTCTTCTTCATCTTTATAAGTGACTACCAAATGTCAAGACAATGGGATGATGGGATGATAAAACACCATCCTGTCATCCCATCGTCAGTATGTTCCTTAAAGGTGAGAAAGGCAATTAAGCCTTTATTACTTAATCTTGTTGTACTCAGTCTTTACCTGAGCAGTAATGTCATCACTAAGTGCCTCGTTGATGTAGATAGGCTGTGCAGAGCTCTTCTCCATGATATAGACATACTTGCCAGCCTTTGCTACGTTCTGGATGGCCGTGCGCACCTTGTCGATAATCGGGCCAAGCTGCTTCTGCTGCTCATCGTTGAACTCCTTCTGGTTGTCCTGTGCAGTCTGCTGGATTTTGGTGTACATGTCCTGAAGCTTCTTTTCAGCCTCGTCCTGCTGTGTTGCACTCATCGTGTTCTTCTTTGCATCGTAGTCCTTAGCCTGACGCTCTAACTCGTCCTGCATAGCTTTGAGGTTCTTCTGGTACTCGTCACCCTTAGCCTGGAGTGACTTCTGCACTGCCATAGCTTCCGGCAGAGACTCCAGGAAAGCCTGAGAGTCGATGTATCCGAACTTTGCCTGAGCGAACATTGTCATTGGTGCAAGCAGCATCAACATTAAAATAAGTTTTTTCATCTTCTTGTTTGTAGTTTTATTGTTTATATTAATTTTCTCGTCAATTCAAATCCTAACCAAGCCTTCCCCACGGGAAGGATGTCTGATTACATTATATATAATGTGTAAATGGCACAGAATTACTGGTTGCTGTAGCCCAACTTCTGCAGGACCTCATTGGAAATGTCAATCTTCGGAGAGCCAAAGATGATGCCGGCGTTGGCAGCACGGTCAATGACAAGGCTGTAGCCACGCTGGTCGGCAATATCCTTTACGGCATTGTAGATTTCGTCCTGAATTGGAGTCATCAGCGATTCGCGTTTCTTGAAGAGCTCTCCCTCCGGTCCGAAGTACTTCTTCTTCAGGTCAGCGGCTTGCTTCTCCTTGTTCATAATGTCTTCCTGGCGTTGCTTCTTCTGCTCCTGCGAGAGGAAAACGACCTCGTTCTGATAGTTCTTATACAGTGTTCCGGCTTCGGTGTTCAGAGCTTCGACTTCTGCCTGCCACTTTTTGCTGACCTGGTTCAGCTGCTCGTTGGCTCTTTCGTATGCTGGTACATTCTTCAGTATGTACTCCATGTCAATGAGAGCGAACTTCTGCGCGCTCATCGTCATAACGCCCAGAAGCATCAATACTGACAAAAATATTCTCTTCTTCATCGTCTTTTTATGTTGTTTTTATTCCTTTTGACGTTTCATCAATCGGAAAGTTACATTCTCATTAGTACTTTTTTGTTCTTTTATCACATAAGGTTAGAACTCCTGACTGAGAATGAAGTGGAAGTTGCTGCCACCCTTCTGTCCGAAGACCTTATCGAAACCGTAAGCCCAGTCGATACCCATCAGACCGACCATAGGCAGATATATGCGCACACCGATACCAGCTGAGCGCTTCATATCAAACGGATTGAAGTCGTGGATGGAGTTCCATGCGTTACCGGCCTCGACAAATCCGAGTCCGTAGATGGTCGTATTGCCGAGCAGGAACGGGTAGCGGAGTTCGAGAGTGTAGCGGTCGTAGGCGTAGCCCTCATATCCGTAAGGCGTCAGCGAACCGTTGTCGTAACCACGAAGTCCGATTGTTTCCTCCGCATAACCAGTGGAATAGCCACTCATACCGTCACCACCCATGTAGTAAGTCTCGAACGGGCTCTTGTTATACTTATTGTAATAACCGAGCAATCCCATCTCAACGCGGGTCATGAGGACGAAGCACTTCTGTCCGTTAGTTAGTGCGGTGAACATCCGTCCCTTAAATTTCCACTTGTGATATTCAATCCACTTGTACTTCTCGCGCTGCTCTTCCTGATACGTTGATGAATGCGGGTCGGTCGCGAGGTTCTTGTAGTCCTTGTTGTTGAACAGCGACCATGGCGGCGTAAGTGTTACGCTTGCCGTGAACTCAGAGCCGCGGCGTGGGAAGAGCTGGTTATCCGTTGACGAGCGGTTCAACTCTATGCTGAGGTTCAGGTTGTTTGCCGAACCATTACTCATCAGGAAGTAACGCCAGTTCTTAAGCATGTATCTGTTGTAAGCCAACTGCAACGACAGGGTGAAGTAGTCGTCAGGCCAGCGAAGACGCTTACCCCAACCTACACTGACACCGAGCAGCTTGATGTACGTGTTCGGGTCGTAATAGTTCTCATAGTTGTTGTAACCGTAGTTGCCGTAACCATACATATAGTTGTAATAGTTCTGCAAGTAGCCCTGGTTGTAATAGCGGCTCGAAACGTCGGTCTGCTTAGAATAGTAGACACCAACCGAGAACTGGATAGGACGCTTGCCGCCGAGCCAGTTGGTAGAGTAGCTGATGTTGTAGCTCTGGTAGTACGATGCGTTGGTTTGCGCTCCGATAGACAAAGTCTCGCCGTCGCCGACCGGCATGATACCACGGCGCTTGCCCTTCTTGCTGAAGAGGTTCGCCATAGAGAAGTTTGTAAGTTTCAAACCTATACGGCCGATGATACCAGTCTGTCCCCAACCAAGCGAGAACTCTACCTGGTCGTTCGACTTCTGCTTCAAATTCCAGTTTATGTCGACAGTTCCGTCTTCGTAATTCGGCTTCACATCCGGTGTAACAGCTTCCGGATCGAAGTAGCCCATACTAGCAAGCTCACGTGCTGAACGCTGCAATGCCTCCTTCGAGAAGAGGTCGCCCGGCTTTGTACGAAGCTCACGGCGTATCACATTCTCATAGAGTCGGTCGTTACCGTTGATGCGAACGTGATTGATATGTGCCTGCTGACCCTCGACGATACGCATTTCAAGGTCGATGGAGTCGCCGACAATGTTCACCTCGGTAGGCTCAAGGTTATAGAAAAGATAACCGTTGTTCCAGTAGGCATTACCTACAGCATCGTCGTCCTCAGTCAGACGCTTGTGCAGATACGTCTGATTGTAGACGTCGCCCTTCTTCATGTCGAGCAAACGAGACAGATAATCAGTCGTGTAGACTGTATTTCCGACCCATGTAATGTTGCGGATGTAGTACTTCTGTCCCTCGTTTATCTTCACATAGATGTCGACGTGCTTGTCATCGACATTCCATACGCTGTCCTTCAGTATCTCCGCGTCACGATAACCGTACTCGTTGTACTTGTCGATAAGGTTCTTCTTGTCATCGCTCCAACGCTCCGGCGTAAACTTCTTCGACTTGAAGAAGTTTCCGAGTTTGCCTGACTCGTGAGTCTTTTTGAAAGCTCCCTTCGAGAACATGTTACCCTTCAGCTTCTTGGCAGTTATCTGATTGGCACCGTCGATGATGATGTTGCGCACCTTCATCTTCTGCTTTTTGTCGACGTCAATGTCAAGGATGACCTGATTTTTGTTTGCCACATCGTCGCGCTGACGTATGTTAATCTCAGCGTTCTTGTAACCTTTGTCGTCGAAATACTTCTTGGCAAGCTTCTGCGCACGGTCAATCATGTTAGGCGTTATCTGTCCACCCTTGATGATACCGAGCTTCTTGTCCATGTCCTCACGCTCGCTTTTCTTCAGTCCCGAGTAGTTGATGACCGAGACACGGGGGCGCGCCTTGAGGTAGATATGCAAGTAAACCTTGTTGTCAACGATAGAGTCGGCACCGATAGAGACATCCGAGAACAAACCATGCTTCCAGTAACGCTTCACGGCTTCGGTAATTTCGTTGCCCGGAAGGGAAATCTCCTGACCCACCGTCAGTCCCGAAATACTTGTCAGGACATTGTCGTCATAGCCCTCAATACCCGACGTCGTGATGCCGCCGATTATGACATCCTGCGGATTTCCTGCGTAGGAGATGACCGGATTGACAATCTTCTCCTGTGCGGAAGACGGCAATGCGAAAGCGAAGGCAAAGGCAATGAGAAAGACCATTACCCCACCAAGCCTCCCGCAAGTGGCTGATGCTTGGTCACCTTTGTATATCCATGGCCTTGGATGGCTTGCTTCTATATGTTGCAATATCGTGTGATGTTTCTTATACATTATATATATGTTATGCAATTTAACGTCCTCCGCATTGGTGGAGGGGTGTAGTGGCGTTGCTATTTCTGCTCAACCTGAGCCTCAGTCTTGCCGAACCGTCTCTGTCGATGCTGATAACTGGCGATTGCCTTGTGCAAATCCTCCTCATTGAAGTCAGGCCAATACGTATCGCAGAAGTACAACTCGGAGTATGCAATCTGCCAAAGCAGGTAGTTGCTGATGCGAATTTCGCCGCCCGTACGTATCAGCAAGTCGGGGTCCGGCATGAAGTTGGTCGTCAGATGCTGCGCAACAGTATCCTCCGTTATGTCGTCCGGAAGGAGAATACCTTCCTTCACCTCGCATGCTATCTGACGCGCTGCCTCGGTAATCTCCCACCGTGAGCTGTAGCTCAGTGCCACAACCATTGTCATGGCAGTGTTCCCGGCAGTATGCTCTTCGGTCTCGTGCAATTTATCCTGTACTTCCTGCGGCAGGCGACCCACATCACCGATGACACGGAAGCGTACGTTGTTCTTCATGAAAATCTCATCTTCGAGCGACGTAAGTACAAGTCCCATCAGCGCATGTATCTCCGAAACCGGGCGGTTCCAGTTCTCCGTAGAGAACGTGTACAGCGTAAGGTACTTCACACCGAGGCGTGTACACTCCGAGGTTATGCGCCGCACGGTGTCAACACCAGCCTGATGACCGTATGTGCGCGGCTTGTTGCGCTCCGTTGCCCAGCGTCCGTTGCCGTCCATAATGATGGCAATGTGCTGCGGAATGCGTGTCATATCGAGTTCTTCAGTCTTCATCTTCATTGTGACATGTCCTGCATCGTGCCGAGAAACTATACGTCAGCGTCACTTGCAGAGTACTGTAACAGTCTGTATTCTTAAACGCACCGGAACTGCTGATGCCGTATGGGTCTTTCTGTCCGTCCAGTTCGTCGCTCAGCGAGAAGTGCATAGCCCACTCAATGCCGATGTTCACACGCTTGCCTGCCTTGTATTTCAGTCCGATGCCTATCGGAACGTTGGCGGTGAAGGCACTGCTCTTGTCGCCGTCCTTAATGCTGACATACGTGCCACCTATTCCTCCGAAGACGAAAGGTGTCAGTCGCTTCGCTCCGAAGTAGTCGTGTCCGGTGCCGTAGGGCCAGAAATTGTATTCGAAAGTTAAGTCGAAGCCTACGAGGGAGTTCTTGAACGTGTACGGATTATCAGCAAAATCGGGATACCATGTCTTCACATCCGCCGAGCTTCCTTTCATCTGCCCGTACATGACGTTGAGTTTCAATCCCGTGTATGTATTGAAATTATATCTCAGCAGAGCCGAACCCATCGGTTGCAAATCTTTTGTCAGGTTGCCGTTGAAGTCGCCCAGATAGCCCATCATGCCTCCGCCGACACCAATCTCCATGCGGTATTCGGGGTCCTCCTGTGCGGAGGCAGGCAGAGAGAGGGCAAACATGAGAAGCAACACCTCTCCAACCCTCCCCCAAGGGGAGGATGTCTGAACACCAAATGCCTTCCTGCGCGAAAGGACAGGTGTAATTATTTGTGATATATAATGATGTATCTTGTTATAATACATGTATTAATTTCAAAACATTTTAAACATCCCCTCCATTCGGAGGGGCTTGGGAAGGCTCCTAATTCTTCCACACCTGCCCTGCGGAGATTATCCACAGCGAGCCCTCGAAGTCGGTTGTGACGGCGAGTTTGCCACTGACGGCAGACAGAGAGGATGGCTTTTCAAGCTCATAGTCCTTCCACGTAATTCCACCGTCCATGCTGCGGTACAGTGGAGTGATACCGGATGCGCCGATACCGATTGCAAGCGGATAGCCTCCGAAGGACGTTACCGACAGAGAAGTGAGTCCGTCGAGATTCTGGCGGTCATACCCTGCCGTGTTGATATAGCTCCACTTCGACTCTATAGGGTTGTCGGAGTAGTCGTCAAGCTTCGACCATGAGCGTGCATGAACGTCGTTGGCGTAATGGCAGTAGCCCACAATGACGACACGGTCGATGCTGTCGTTGGTCGTCACCGGCAGGCAAGAGTAGCCCGTCTGGCTCGTTGGCAGAAGCAGTGGGTCGTCGTCGAGAGCCTCAACTGTCCACGTTGCGCCATCGTCAGCCGACGACAGGATAGCCGTTCCTTGTGCGTTGGTAGCGTAAAGGTGCTTTGTGCTTGCGGCTATGAGGCGTGCCGGACTGCCCGAAGGCTGCGTCTGCGTCCAGCTCTGTCCATCGGTAGACGACAGGACGCCTCCATTGGCAATGGCGAAGAGCTTGTCGCCCTTTGCAATGACGCGTGTGTTTGCTGGCAGCGAAGCTGTCTGCGCCCATGTAGCGCCGTCGTTCTCAGCCGTGCGATAGCCTACCGTGGCTCCGTCGCGGTTGCCGAATACGAACACGTTGCCGCCTGCTGCCACTGCGTAAGTTTCGTCAAGCCCTGCAAGTTCGGTGTTCGTAGCAATATTGCGCCACTCCATCGTGCCCTCAGGCTCATGTCTTACGTTCAGCGTAACGGTGTAGTCGGTGTAGCGTTCGCCGCTCTGCGAGACAATGCGGACTGTCCGTGGCGACGAGAAATCTATGGAGTCGGTCGAACTGTAATATCTCAGTGTGTCGCTGGTGAGCGACTTTATCATTATGTATCCGTTGCTGACAGACGTTATCGTAGCAATAACGTGCGACGCATCGGTGCCATAAGGCAGTGAGTCGGTGTTGTAAATGCGGTGCGACAGTTGGTCAATGGTGAACTTATAGGCTGAGCCTGCGTACGTTACCTTATACACTGAGTCGGCGCCAGCCTTCGAAGTGGTATGCAGGTAGCGGTTCATTGTACCGAGCGAGAATGCCGATATGCCCGTGTCCGTATAGTAGTCGTAATCCGTATCGTCATCGTTTTTGAGGCACGACGACAGCATCAGTACTGCCGAGAGTACTATAAACAACAACGGAATTCTTATTTTCATAAATGCGCAATTATTGAATTTAGCTGCAAAGATAAGCAGATTTCATCAAAAAGACGGACTTTTTGCCCAATAATTGTATTTTTGGTCAAATAAACTACTTTTTTTAAGTTTATTTAGATTACCTAAATGTCTGCCATGAACATGCGCCTTCATCCAAGTAGCCACAAATAATTCCACCGCAGGGGCGTCCCTTGTGGGCGCCCCTGCGGTCTGTAAGACCGACATTCAAGCCCTGTATATTCGCCTTCGCAAGGCAATCGGGCAGCCACAAGTGCCGCCCCTGCAGTGGGTGACATCGCTGTTTGGACGTAAGCGGATATTCATTTTGGTAATCAAACATACTCCCCTTGGGGGAGGCTTGGAGAGGTCTAAGGTTGGGTTTGTTGATGTCTTCGGATGTGTTTGCATAACTTCCTGACTATCAAAGCTTAGCTTTCAACTTGATTTTTAAATTAAAAATGGATGAAAAATAAATTATTTTTGCAAGAAAAATAAATTAAAAATGCAACAAAAATAAATTAAAAACCAACTTGAAACTTTATCTTTGAAAAAACAAAAGCTGCCCAACCGGATTCCGATTGGGCAACTCCCATATTCTTACACGTTAGTTTTAATAAGATAGCAGCATAAATATTCTGGATGATTTGCTACTGAAATGCAACTGCGAAGTTTCCACCTTTGCAGATGACAAGCTTACTGTGACCTTAGCTTTAGGTGGAAAATGCTTCACCAAAGCAGACCTATTGTTCCGAGTAAAGCACTTGGACGACAGTCTGACCGACAGCCTTGAGGGTGTTCTTGTCGATATGCTCCATTGTATCCATTGTCGTATGCCACGTCGGACCGAAAGAGCTCTGCGGCAGGTCTCGGTAGAATGGAATTATGTCGACAGTAGGAATGCCAGCCTTGTTGAGAGGTATATGGTCGTCGGTGACACCACCTCCTGATGCCGTTGGGAAGTAGCTGGAGAAGCCTGCGGCAGCTGCGGCGTTCCATACCTTGTCAACGATGTCGGGAGCATACTGCTGTGACATCATCTCCTCATAGAACTGGGCGCCTTCACCGCCTACCATGTCGAGCAGGATACCGTACGTCGGCGTGAAGTTGTCAGGCTGATGGCTTGCGAAATACTGTGCTCCGAGAGCCCAACTGTTTTCGTCGGAGTCCTTTCCGGAGTCTTCTGCGTCGAAGCAAACGAAGTCGACACCTATGTTCTTGTTGAGCTTTCCGTCCTTCGTGATAACTCGGGCGAGCTCCAGCATCACAGCCACGCCGCTCGCACCGTCGTTCGCCGCCATCACCGGCTCGTTGTGTTTGGTGCTGTCGGGGTCGTTGTCAGCCCACGGCCGACTGTCCCAGTGGGCACAGATAAGGATACGCGTGGCAGCCTTCGGGTTGTAACGGGCAAGGATATTGGTAGAGTTGAGCTTCATGCCGTCGATGCCGTTGAGGACAGCATTCTGTGTTTTCACCTCCAGTCCGTATGATTTGAACTTACTGATAATCCACTTCTCGCACTTCTCATGAGCCTCCGAGTTCATCGTTCGGGGACCAAAGGCACACTGCGCGGCCGTAAAGGCGTATGCCGAATCAGCATTGAACTGCGGTCCGACGGGAGCCACTGCCGTTGTATCGCTGTCGTCGTCGCCAACGCCGGCAGCCTTACTGTCTTTGTGGAGTTTCCAGCCATAGCCGCCACCGAGCAGTGCAACGACTAAGATACCGGTCACAATCTTCATCTTTTTAGTCATATATTGAAAGCCTTCCCCGCCCCTCCAAAGGAGGGGAGATGGAAAATAGTTTTGTGATATATTAATTTGTCAAATACAGAACAAGTCTCTCAATTCCCCTCCTTCTGAGGGGTTAGGGGAGTTCATTACTTCGCTGCCGCCTTCACCTGTGCCATAACGCGAAGCCAGTTGCCACCCCATATCTTCGTAATGTCACGTTCGCTGTACTTGCGGCGCAGCAGATGGAGCGTGAAGTTAATCATTTCGCTGGCGTCAGCAAGACCTCTTACGGTACCGTCGCCGTCGAAGTCGGTTCCGAAACCTACGTGGTCGATACCCATAATGTCGATGGCATGCTCGAGATGGGCTATAGCGTCCATTATCGTTGCTTCGCCTTCCTTGCGCAGGAAACCGTGATACAGCGTGATGTGGGCGACGCCTCCCTTTGCAGCAAGTGCACGCATCTGGTCGTCGGTGAGGTTTCTCGGAACGTCGCAGAGCGCCCGCGAGTTGCTGTGGCTGCACACTATCGGCAGTCGACTGATGTCGAGGGCGTCGTAGAAACTCTTCTCAGCCGCGTGGCTTAAGTCGACCATGATACCCTGACGGTTCATTTCCTGAATGACTTTCTCGCCAAACTGACTGACGCCGCCATGCATATTGCTGCCCCGGGCAGAGTCGCAGATGTCGTTGTCGCCGTTGTGGCATAGCGTGATATATACGACACCACGCTGGGCAAAGTGCTTTATGTTGCGTATATCGCCGTTCAGAGCCAGTCCGTTCTCTATGCCGAACATGATGCTCTTGCGCCCTTTGCGCTTGTCCTCATAGAGGTCTGTCGGCGTACGGGCTATGCTGATGTATGTCGAATTGTTGCTGACGATTTCCTCGAGCTTGTCGAATATAAGGTCGGCATAGGCATCCGGCGATATCGACAGTTCGGTTACGACTCCCTTCGAAGTCTTGACCTCGCGCTGTTTGATATATTTCGTTGCTAAATCGGGGTTGTACTTGGCTATTCCGGCTAAGTCGATGTTCTGCGAAAAGCGCTCGCCTATCTTCGGTTGGGGCAGATAGGCAGCCATGATGACGGCATCCTGGCGTCCCTCCGTCATCTTGTGGAGGTCGTAAAGGATGCGTGGGTCGCGGTGGGAGAACTCCACTCCCTGCGGGAAAAACATCGGAGTGTCGCAGTGGGTGTCAAGAGTGAGCACGCGGTGGTGCAGTTTCTTAACCACGTAGAAGTTGTTTGCCTGTGAGACAAGCCAACGGAATATCTTCAGTCCGTCACGTCCAAGGTTCTCGGGATGCCACTGCACGCCCATGATAGATTTGAACTCGGTGCTCTCGATGGCCTCGATGACACCGTCGGGGGCTTTCGCCGTGACGCGGAAACGGTCGCCGGGCTTTCGCACTGCCTGATGATGGAACGAGTTGACGGCTATCTCATCGGACTTGTACAACGCATGGAGGATACTGCCCTTGGCGAGTTTCACGCTGTGGGTAGGCTCCGAGCGGTCGGCATCCTGGCTGTGCTTAATCTTCGCACCTTTCTCATAGATGTCCTGCTCGACTTCTCCGCCGAGGGCAATGGCAAGAGTCTGTATGCCACGGCATATCCCCAGTATTGGGATTTGGCGGTTGAAGGCAAGCCGTGTAATAAGTAGCTCGGGCAAATCGCGCGTCGCGTTGATGCCGTGGAGCCTCGTCGATGGTTGCTCGCCGCACCAAAGGGGATTGAAGTCGCCACCGCCGGTGAGCAGAAGACCGTCGATGTGCTCAAGGGTGTTTATGAGTACGTTGCGGTCGGCTACCGGAGGAATGAGCAACGGAGTACCGCCGGCAGCGACAACCTGCGAGTAGTACTTCTCGCTAAGTGTCTCGTTGCCGTCTGAAAAGTTGGTTGTTATGCCTATAATGGGCTGATGGCTTCCCTCAGGGAAGTTGTTGTAGAATTCTGAAAGATGGTCGTCTAAATTATAACTCATAGTCGGGCGTTAGTCCTCCTCGTCAATATTAACTGGTATTTCGCGCTTTATGCTTTGCTCAAGGGATATGAGCGTCTCTGTGCTTACAACCCCCGGAATGCCCTGAAGCTGGTTGTTGAGCAGGTCCATGAGCTGCTCGTTGTCCTTGGCATATACCTTTATGAGCATCGTGTAAGGACCGGTGGTGTAGTGGCATTCGACGATTTCTGGTATGTTTACTAAGTGCTCGACAACCTTACGGTACATGGAGCCTCGCTCAAGGTTTATGCCTATGTACGTGCAAGTGCTGTAGCCGAGGCTCTTCGGGTTAACGTCGAAACTGCTGCCGGTTATCACTCCGTTGTCAATCAGGTGCTGCACACGCTGGTGGATGGCTGCCCGCGACACGCCGCACTCTGCTGCGACGTCCTTGAAAGGTATGCGGGCGCTCTTCGATAAGATTGCCAGTATCTTCCTGTCTAGTTTGTCTATTTTATCCATATATAAGAGGATTGAAGTTATTTTATATGTTGCTGATTTATCATTTAGATAGCAAAAGTAGACAATTTTACGGTAACTGGCAACAAAAAGACATAAAAAATGCGCCTCCGGGGCGCATTTTGGTTAGTTTAAACATACATAACGCATGTTCGAACGTTATTTTCTCAAAAGTCGGCCGTAGGTCTTTCAACCTTAACGACGGCGTGAAGGGGTTCTCTTTGCAGGTGTTGTCTTAGCGGCACGGGGCGTCGGCTTCGTTGTTGTTGGAGCCGGAGCCGTTGTCGTTGTTGCAGGTGTTGGAGCCTCGATGTTCTTCAGTTCCATCGTGAAGATGAGTGCTGAGTAAGCTGGAATCTCGTTGCCTGCACCGCGCTCACCGTAGGCGAGGTCGTAAGGGATGTACAATTCCCACTTTGAACCTACCGGCATGATGGTCAATGCCTCCTGCCAGCCCTTGATAAGGGCGTTTGGCGTGAATGTATCGAACTCTCTTCCGCGGTGGCGGCTCGTAGCGTCGAAGACGTGACCGTCGATGGTCTTGCCCTCATAGACGACGTCTACCTTGTCGGTTGGCTTCGGAATAGCACCGTTACCCTTGACGAGTACTTTGTACTGAAGGCCTGACGGCAGTGTTACGACGCCTTCCTTGGTCTTGTTTTCAGCAAGGAACGCCTCGCCGGCAGCCTTGTTGATGCTGTCGAGACGGTTCTTGTAGATGAGGCGCTGGGCATCGAACAGTTTGCTGGCATTGTCGTATGTGTAGTAGGTTGAGTCCTTTGCAACTCCGGCAATGAAGCCTTCGAATACCTTATCCTCGTTGAGTGAGTCGGTTCCGATTTTGAAATCCTTCTGCAAAGACGGCAGCATGCGGTTGATAACCATGTCTGCAACCTGCTCGCCGGCGTGAAATCCCTTCGTGTTAGGGTTCTTGCGCTGTGCTACTGCTGACTTTATGCCTTCGACAACTGCTGGTATGTCCTCTTCGCTGATGCCATACTGCTGCTGAAGAAACGGTACGAGACCGTTGGTCAGTGCCATTCCTGAGACGTAGCTCAGGGTGTCGTTGGCGGTGGTAAGCAACTTCTGCTGAACTGGAGCGGCTGCCTCTACATCGCCTTTCTTCTTTTTCTTGCTTTGAGCACTTACCGTGTTGAAAGAAGCACTCACCAAAATGGCGAGTGCAACAAATAGAATTTTCTTCATAAAAATATTGCTTTCCTAATCGTTTACTTCATCCGAACGCCTGCTGGCTGACCAGGCTGGCCCTGCTGAGGCTGCTTCTCGATGCTTACGAGGGTAATCGTGAAGTGAAGAGCTGAGTAAGGCTTGATGGCTCCGTTAGGAAGTCCTGATGGGCCGTAGGCTGCATCGTAAGGAATGTAAACTTCCCAAGTCGAACCTTCCTTCATGTGTGAGAGGGCGATTTCCCAACCCTTTATCATGCCTTGACCTACCGGCATGGTGGCGCCATCACGCTTGTCGAATGACTTACCGTCAATAGTCATACCATTGTAGTTGACCTTTACAATGTCCTGAGCTGTAGGTATCTTGCCGGAACCTGCCTTTACCTCCTTGTAGAAGATACCGTTGCCAAGTGACTTAACGCCCGGCTGCCTGGACACCTTTGCTATATAAGCCTCGCCGGCTTGCTTGTTAGGACCGTAAGCCTTTTCTGCGTAGCGGGCGGTGATGCGCTGTGTGCCTGTCATGAGTGAGCGCTGAGCCTGCTCAAGTGTCATCTTGGCTTTCTTGTGCTTAACTCCGGCTGTGAAACCCTCCATAAATCTGTCCATAGAGAGCGTCTTTGTAGAGTCGCCAGGGAAGAGTTGAGGATTAATCATCTGCTTGAAGCGCATTGCTTCGCTAACTCCGACAGCTACACCCTTGCTGTATGCGTCCTTCTTCTTGTCTCCAACGCCTGCGAGACCTTCTTTCATACCTTTCAGGAACTCGTCAACGTAAGCTGAGTCGATACCCAGCTGCTGCATGGACTGCAAGAACTGCTGGCTCTCCGTCAGTCCGAGAGCGTATGCAACAGAGTCTTCGTCCTTGGCTGTGGAGTTGTCTGCCTTTGAACTTTTGTTTCCGCAACCTGTGAAAGCGGCCACGGCGATTGCCATAACGGCAACGAATGCGATCTTTTTCATTGTTTCGTTTCTATTGTTGTTCTGTGTTTTTGTCTTACTGGTTCTCTCCTTATTTAACCTTGTGGAGCTCTACATCGAAGATGAGGGCTGCGTATGGAGGAATTGACTGGCCTGCTCCGCGCTCACCGTAAGCGAGATCGTAAGGAATGAAGAAGCGGTACTTGGCTCCTTCCTGCATGAGCTGAAGACCCTCGGTCCAGCCCTTTATGACTTGGTTCAGTGGGAAAGAGGCACGCTCGCCACGACGATAACTGCTGTCGAAGACCTGCCCGTTGATGAGCGTTCCTTCGTAATCGCACTCGACAACGTCTGTAGCCGATGGCTTCTTGCCGTTTCCTTCGCGCAGGACTTTGTACTGTAGGCCTGACGGAAGGGTAACGACGCCTTCCTTCTTCGCATTCTCTGCGAGGAAGTTTTCACCTTCTGCCTTAGCTGCGGAAGCCTTTTTCTGCTCCTGCTCCTGGAAGAATGAGGTTACAATCTGTTGTGCCTCGACATCGCCAACGGCAGGAGTCTTGTCTGAAAGCACGTCTCTGATGGACTGTGCGAAGTCGTCAACGTTGATGTTCTTTGCGCCAAGTTGCGCGAGCTGGCGGCCTATGCCCAGGCCAAGGGAATAACTTAACTTATCCATTCTCTTTCTTGTATTATCCTATTTCTATTATTTTAAGGTGCAAAGGTAGTTATTTTATCAGAACAAACCTTTGTAGTTACAATTATTTTTTTTATTTTTGCACAAAATAAATGTAAACGCCTATAAACACATAACGCACTACTAAAGATGAAGAAAATCGTATTTTTGACCGGAGCCGGTATGTCGGTAGAGAGCGGTTTCAAAACTTTCCGCGGCAACGACGGGCTTTGGGAGAACTACCCGGTTGAGCAAGTCGCAAGCCATGAGGGCTGGCTTCAGGACCCAACTCTTGTCACCAACTTCTACAATATGATGCGTAAGAAGCTCTACGATGCACAACCGAATGAGGGACACAAACTTATTCATGACTTGGAGAAGGACTATGACGTTACTGTTATAACCCAAAACGTCGACAATCTGCACGAGAAGGCAGGCTCATCGAAGGTCATCCATCTGCACGGGGAGCTCACCAAGGTCTGCTCAAGTAACGAACCATACAACCCAAAGTACATTCAGGAACTCGGACCGGACAACTCGCAGGTCGCACCAGGCACCAAAGCCGCCGACGGTTCACTGCTTCGTCCGTTCATAGTGTTCTTCGGTGAGAGTGTGCCAATGCTTGAGCCCGCAGCCAAGGAGGTACAGCAGGCAGATATATTCGTCGTCATCGGCACTTCGCTAAATGTCTATCCGGCTGCCGGACTGCTATATTACACGAAACCGGGGACGCCAATCTACCTCATCGACCCTAACGCCGTGGCTACCGACCAGCCAGGTATAACGTACATACACAAGGGCGCCAGCGAGGGCATGAAGGAACTTATCGAACTCATTAAATAAAAGATTTTTCCGCCAAAACGCTGAAATCGATAGGGTAGGGCTATCGCATCCGCATTCACGGCCTTTCTTTTCTGCAGTTTGGCGGGGAGCATTTATGACTCTATGACACATCCATACTGGACTGACGAATACTGGCTTCTGCTGCTGAAGCTGTACAAGAAGAAACCGGAGGGCATGAAACCGATGTTCTCCCGTGACCTTGTGAACCTCAGTTTGGAAATTCACATACCGCCGCAATATATCTACAAGCAGATGTTCCGGCTGCGTCACAACGACTCTCCGGTACTTCGCCTGCTTTGGGACACCTACGGCAACAACCCCAAAAAGCTTAGTCGCGACGTTGCGAAACTACGGAAAATGAAGGGATTCGGTAAGCCTGACGAGTTCTACGACGGCGTTGAGCTGCACGAAACCTTCGAGCTCGACTTCCGTCCGTTGCCTCAGCAGCCCAAGCTGAAGCCCGTCATGCTCATCATGATACTCGATTTGTATTTCCGTTTGACCCCAATCACGATGGTACCGGAGACACCCGAGATACGCCAACTTGCCAAACTGATGGATATCAGTGCAGAGTTCGTTTGCGAAGTGATGGACGTTTACCAGTTCTGCGACCCCTATCTCGACCGCGGCGACTTGATGATTAACCCGCTGTTGCTGCCCTGCCAGGAGATATGGAACCGCTATGGCAACGACAATCCTGAGAAACTGTCGGCTGTCGCAGCCCAACTGAGGGAGTATTTCAAGTAATACAGGCAAGCTGACGGCGACTGGTGGCGTTGGAAAATATACCATCGAAAAGTCAGGAAACATTATTGTATGATTTAGAAAATTAGTACTTTTGCAAGCGAAATAGAACATTAGCACTTGCAATGCCACAAAGACTATATCAAACTCAAGAACAAAAGCAACAGCAACTGCAGCGTCTTTCGCAGCAGCAGATGCTTCAGGTGCGACTGTTGGAAATGCCGATAGCCGAGCTTGAGGACTCTGTCAATGCCGAGATAAACGACAACCCCGCGCTTGAAGTTGCCGGAGACGGTGATGACGACTACCAGCCGGAAAGTGACAACACCGACTACGGCGACACCTCCGACGAGCAAAGCGAAAGCGACGAACGCTCCGACGAGCTCGATACGGCACTCGAACGCATGGGAGCCGACGACGAAATGCCATCGCCGGAACACTATACATCGAACAAGGACAATGCCGACTATGAGGAGATTGTCTACGGAGACACCACCTCTTTCATAGATAAGCTGAACGAGCAGATGAACACCTGCGAGCTCACCCCAAAGCAACACTCCATCATGGAGTACCTTATCGGCAGCCTTGACGACGACGGACTGCTTCGCAAGGACCTCGGACAGATAAGCGACGAACTTGCTATCTATCAGAATATCGATGCCTCCGAGAAGGAGATAGGCGACACGCTGAGCATCCTCCAGACGTTCGACCCTGCGGGAATAGGCGCCCGCTCGCTCCAGGAATGCCTCCTGCTGCAAATCAAACGCAAAAAGGACTCGAAGCTGAAGACCCTCATGCTGCGTGTCATAGGCGACATGTACGACGACTTTATCAAAAATCATTGGGACAAGATAAGGTCAGAACTCAAGCTCGACGAGCGCCAGTCGACAGTCCTTCAGGAAGAAATACGGCGTCTGAACCCAAAGCCCGGAGCCTCGATGGGCGAGACCATGGGACGCAACACGCAGCAGATAACCCCCGATTTCATAATCGACACCAACGACGACGGTACCGTTACGTTCACTCTCAACAACGGAAACATACCGCAGTTGCACGTCTCCCAGTCGTTCACTGACCTCCTCAACGCCTACAAAGACAACAAGAAGGGCATGAGCCGACAAACTAAGGAAGGTTTGTTGTACGCAAAGGAGAAGGTCGACAAGGCTCAGGGATACATCGAAGCAATACTCCAGCGCCGCCATACCTTGTGTGTAACGATGCAGGCGATAATCGACATACAGAAGAAGTTCTTCCAGGACGGCGACGAAGCTGACATAAAGCCAATGATACTGAAAGACGTTGCCGACCGGACGGGGCTCGACATATCGACAATATCACGTGTTAGCAACATCAAGTACGCCCAGACGAAGTGGGGAACGTTCCCGTTGCGTTTCTTCTTCAGCGACAGCTACACCACCGACAATGGCGAAGAGATGTCTACCCGCAAAATAAAACTGGCCCTGAAGGACGTCATCGACCGCGAGGACAAGCACAGTCCGCTCAGCGACGAGGCCCTGACAAAGGCAATGAAGGACAAAGGCTTCCCTATAGCACGTCGCACAATAGCCAAGTATCGTGAACAACTCGGCATCCCGGTGGCGCGCATGCGGAAGCAATGAACTGCACGGCGCCACATCGTGACGGAACCAACAAAAAGCCAGGAAAAGGTATAAAAGAAGAGGAAAGAGAGTCATTCAAATGAACGAAAAGAAAATAATACTAGCAGCGCGCATAATAAGTATGCTTTCGACGCCGTTCTATCTGCCCGTCCTCGGGTTGATATTCCTCTTCATCTTCAGTTATCTGAGCATGTTCCCGACGATATACAAGCTCTTCATGATACTGATTTTCTATCTCTTCTCAGTACTTATCCCGACCTACCTCATACACGTTTACCGCCGTTACCAGGGCTGGACACCAAAGCAATTGGGAACTCGCGAGAGGCGAATGATACCCTACATTATATCAATAATGTGTTACTTCACGGGCTATTATCTGTTAAACCTCTTCAATACTCCCGACTTTATAAGCGTCATCTTTGTCGTCGCAATCATCATCGAAGTTCTCTGCGCGGCAATAAACCGCAAGTGGAAGATTTCAATCCACAGTGCCGGAATAGGCGGCGTGACAGGTATGGTGGTGGCATTCTCCTTCATTCTGAACTTCGACCCTACGTGGTGGCTTTGCCTGCTGGCGCTTATAGCAGGACTGGTGGGCACATCTCGCATGATACTCCGCCAGCATTCGCTGTCGCAGGTAGTATGCGGTTACCTCCTGGGGCTGCTGTCCGGATTCGTAATAGTAATGGTAATATAACGTAGAGACAAAACTTTGCACATACACATATATAATCATGAAACCACTAGTAAGTATCATCATGGGCTCAACCAGTGACCTTCCCGTTATGGAGAAGGCATGCAAGTGGCTTGAGCAACAAGAGATTCCGTTCGAAATCAACGCCCTCTCGGCACACCGTACCCCAGATGCCGTGGAGCAGTTTGCCAAGAACGCCAAGGCGCGTGGCATTCGCGTCATCATCGCCGGAGCAGGAATGGCAGCCGCCCTGCCAGGTGTCATTGCCGCATCGACGCCCCTTCCTGTCATCGGAGTTCCTGTCAAGGGCATGCTCGACGGTCTCGACGCCATGCTCAGCATAATTCAGATGCCTCCAGGCATACCAGTTGCCACCGTCGGTGTTAACGGAGCGCAGAATGCCGCCATACTTGCAGCAGAGATAATGGCTCTCGGCGACGAGGCTATTGCAAAGAAGGTCGACGCATGGAAAGCTGGTCTCGGAGCAAAAATCGAAAAGGCCAACAAGGAGCTTGCAGAGATTAAGGACTACAAGTTCAAGTGTTAAGAAGACCCAAACGAAAGTTTCTGATAATAAGCACTTAAAATCTTGCAAGTTTAATTTATTTGTTTTACCTTTGCGGATGAATAAAAACATAAATTATGGCAAGACCAATTAAAGAAACACCGGCTCTCACCGGGAAGGACGCAGAGCGTTTTCTCGTTGACGTTGCTGAGGCAAAACCAGTCAGCAAGGAAGCCAAGCAGCACGCCAAAAACGTGTTCGAGCGTTTCAAGGCCATTGCTACGTTCGCACTGTAAAGCATGACCTTGAAGGATTTTAAGTTCTATAAGTTAGGACTGGATACAGATATAAAGCCGTTTAAGTGTTCTGACGAAGACTTAAACGGTTTTTTGGTAGATGACGCCAAGAACTATTTTAAGGAGTTATTGGCGTCGACCTACATCATCGAAGACATTCACTTGCAAAAGACGGTAGCATATTTCAGCTTGCTCAACGATAGCATCTCGTTCAATGCTGACACTATGGCGAAGTCTACATGGAACCGCATAAACCGCAAAATACCCAACGGCAAGCGTCGTGGTCACTATCCGGCATTAAAGATTGGACGGTTGGCTGTAGGCGAAGACTATGCAGGTCAAGGACTCGGAAGCGACATTCTTGAGTTCATAAAGTATATGATTGTCAACGACAAAAGGTACGGTTGTCGCTTCCTCACATTGGATGCATATCAGAACGCTGTGCCTTTCTATGAGAAATGCGGGTTCAAACTTCTGTCCTCCACTGATGAGGACGACCCAACTCGTTCGATGTATTACGACTTAAAGAATTTTGATTAAAATACTATGGACATATTCAACTATTCACGCCGGAAAAGTACGGTAGCCCACGCGGGCACACTCGACATTGGTGGCGACAACCCCGTGCGCATCCAGTCGATGACAACGACGAACACAGATGATACCGATGCCAGCGTCGCGCAGGCAGAACGCATTATCGATGCAGGCGGAGAGCTCGTTCGGTTGACCACCCAGGGACGCCGCGAAGCTGAGAATCTGAAGAACATAAAGGCACGTCTCGTTGCCGACGGATACAACCAGCCCATCTGCGCCGACGTCCATTTCAACGCCAATGTAGCAGATATTGCGGCACTGTATGCCGACAAGGTGCGCATCAATCCGGGCAATTACGTCGACCCGGCACGCACGTTCAAGAAACTCGAATACACCGATGAGGAGTACGCCCAAGAACTTAAGAAGATTGAGGACAGACTCACTCCCTTTATAAATATATGTAAGGAGCACCACACCTGCGTACGTATAGGAGTCAACCACGGCAGCCTTTCCGACCGCATCCGCAACCGCTACGGCGACACTCCGGAAGGTATCGTGGAGAGCTGCATGGAGTTTCTGCGCATATTCAAGAAGCAGAACTTCAACGATGTGGTAATTTCCATCAAGGCATCGAACACCGTCGTCATGGTGCAATCGGTGCGTCTGCTTGTCAACGAGATGGACAAGGAGGACATGCACTATCCGTTGCACCTCGGAGTGACGGAAGCCGGCGAGGGCGAAGACGGACGAATTAAGAGTGCTGTAGGCATTGGTGCGTTGCTTGCCGACGGCATTGGCGATACTATACGTGTCAGTCTGAGTGAGGAACCGGAACGTGAGATACCCGTGGCGAGCCATCTTGCGTGGTACACGCGCCGTAAACAGGGTCACGTTTTCATTCCGGGAGAACAGTACAAGGGCTTCGACTGGCTGCATCCTATGCGTCGAAAGACAACGGCAGTTGGCAACATCGGAGGCGACAACGTTCCGGTGGTAATCGTAAGCGGGACCTCCTCCGGCTCCTCCGAAGGAGGAGAGAAGTTGAATACTTCTGAAAGTGATTCGCAAGATGAGCTTCGTGCTGATTATATATATGTCGGAAGCAAGATTCCGGAGCACCCGGTTGAGGGACAGAAATACATCGTCGACTTCAACGTCTACGAGCATTGGGCTGTCAGCAACCATGCTGCGGACGGCACGCAAGGCACGAAGCCTCTCCTGTATCCTGTCTTCCCGGTCACTGCAATGCCGCTGATAGGCATGAGCCATGCGCCCGTTAAATTCCTTACAATACAGTTCGGTACGCCTGCCGAGGAATATCTCGCATGCCTGAAGGCGCATCCTGAGGTTGTCGTCGTTTGCATGACGCAACATCAGAACCGCCTCGGCGACCAGCGTGCGTTGGTCCATGAGATGATGAACGCAGGTGTCGCAAATCCGGTTGTCTTTGCGGAGATGTACCAGCACGACTCTTCGAAGGACGAGAAAGACGACAAGGGACTGGCGCTGACAGAGGCTTCGAAGTTCCAAATCGAGGCTGCCGCCGACATGGGAGCTCTCATGATGGACGGTCTGACTGATGGTTTGTGGCTCATGAACGACGGCGATTTATCGCAGAAGTTCATCAAAGACACTGCTTTCGGAATTCTCCAGGCAGGCCGACTGCGCATGGTGAAGACGGAATACATATCCTGCCCGGGCTGTGGCCGCACGCTCTACGACTTGCGGACTACCATAGCGCGCATCAAGGAGGCTACGAAGGACATGAAGGGACTGAAGATTGGCATCATGGGATGCATCGTCAACGGACCCGGTGAGATGGCTGATGCCGACTACGGATACGTCGGTGCAGGTCCCGGAAAGGTTTCGCTGTATCACAAAAAGGAGTGTGTGGAGCACGGAATCCCCGAGGATGAGGCTGTCGAACACCTCCTCCGGCTGATAAATGAGACAAGGAAGTAAGCACAGAGACATACCTCCCCCAATCGAAGTGGAAGCTTGGAGGGGTCTCTGTTTATCTTCTTTGATGTGTTCGCTTAGCTTCCGCAACGCCATAGCTCAACTTTGGCGTTGCTTTTTAATTTATTTTTCCTTAAAAAATAAATTAAAAATGGAGGAAAAATAAATTAAAAATCTGACAAAAATAAATTAAAAACCAAGGCGAAAGCTATCCTTCTGCAATTCAATATCTTACGTTTCATGCTCTAAAAGAGTATTTCCCGTGGTTTAAAAGATTATACGCCAAGCTTCCAAGCAGCCATTTTATCCACCGCAGGGGCGTCCCTTGTGGGCGCCCGGTCGGTCTTTAAGACCGAATAAAACGCGGTTTAGCTTTTTACTTTTTTACCTTTCTACCTTTTTACCCTTAAAAACTATTCGCCTTTGCAAGGCGAACGGGCAGCCACAACGCCCGCCCCTGCAGTGGATATTTTGTGCTGTTCGAGAGGCTTGCGGGCAGCTATACGATTTTATACCTGTCTCTTAGAATTCTCAAAACCGACACATCAAAGTGTAAGTCTTCAATTTACGTCTGAGGAAACTTAAAACTGTCAAATCGAAAGGATTTACTGTCAATTTATTAGAAAAGGCGTACAAGCTCTTTGCTTTATATATTGTTTTTACTAACTTTGCAGCCATGAACAGGATAACAGCTACTCTGCTGATGCTCTTCGTGGTACTTACGGCATCGGCACAAGGTTCCGTCAAGGGACGAATTCTCGATAAAAACACTAACGACCCTTTGGAATTCATCAACGTTCTGATACGTCGTGAGGGACAGGACGCCATCGTCAAGGGTGCCATAAGCGACAGTCAGGGCAACTTCAGCGTGTCCGGTCTCGCCAACGGGAAGTACGTGCTCACCGCTACTTTCACCGGATACAAGGACGCGACACGCCATTTTGTAGTCTCGGCTGACGACCCCGACCACACGTATCCTGCCATTTACTTGTCGGAAGACACAAAGGCACTCGACGAGGTGGTGGTCACCGGGCAGCGCTCTGAGATGAAGCTCGAAGTCGACCGCAAATCGTTCAGCGTCGACCAGCAGATTTCCAATGCCGGAGGCTCTGCCAGTGACGCTCTCGAAAACATTCCGTCAGTCGAGGTCGACAATGATGGCAATGTCTCGTTGCGCGGCAACTCCAGTGTCGAAGTGTGGATAAACGGTAAGCAGAGTGGACTGACGAGCGACAACCGTGCCGACATTCTGCGTCAGTTGCCTGCCGAAAGCATCGACCGTATTGAAGTCATCGACAACCCGTCGGCAAAGTTCTCAGCCGAAGGCTCTGCCGGAATAATCAACATTGTACTGAAGAAGGACCGCAAGGCGGGATATTTCGGTTCCGTTCAGCTTGGCGCTGACTCGCGTGGCGGTGCCAATACGTCGTTCAACTTCAATTATAACAGTTCACTTCTCGATGCCTACGCCAGCGTCGGACTGCGCCACCGCGCAATGAAGGGAGGCTCCGACAGCTATCAGACGTACACCACCAACAACGGCTATCAGAACTACCACGGCGACATGACGGGACAGGGCAACAACATATTCTCGCGTGCCGGGCTCGCATTCCATGCTACAAAGAAGGATGATATAGGAGTTAGCGGCATGTTTATGTTCGGCGGACGCGACAACTGGAACTACACTCCGTACCACTACGGTTTGATTGGCAGCCCTGTGGACGGCCGTATGATGGTGCGCCGCTCTAAGTCTGACGGCGAGAACCACATGTTCTACGGTGAGTTCAACTATCGTCACAACTTCACGGACAAGCATTTTCTTGATTTGACGGTTGACTATAACAAGTGGAATTCGGATGATGACAATATCTATCAGGACTCTACTGCGTTCTACAATGAGGACGGAACGGTCGACTACGGACGCACGGCAGAGGACTATCAGTATCGTCCGACGCACATAAACAACAGCCGCTGGGAGGTGAAACTCGACTATGAGAACCAGATAACGGAAAAGATAAAGTTGCAGGCGGGCTATCAGGGCAACTTCTCGAAGGAGAATACGCCACAGGAGAGCTATATCGACAGTACGTCATGGCGTGGCGGAAACATGGTGGAGGACCGCGACTACTTCAACCGTTTCATATATAAGAACGACATACACGCATGGTACGAGACGCTGACGGGCAAATTCGGCAACTTCGGAGTTATGGCCGGACTGCGCGGGGAGTACTGGAGGGTGAACACGGAGAGCTACGACTGGTATCAGGAACGTGATGCCTCGCAGCGCGACAAACCGTTCAAGAAGGATTATTTCCAGCTTTTCCCGAGTGTATTCCTCAGCTATAACATAACGAAGGACGACCAGTTGCAGCTGAACTACACACGACGGTTGCGCCGTCCGTGGGGTGGCGAGCTCAATTCGTTCAAGAACACGCGCGATGCAACGCTCATTGAGTTCGGTAATCCACAGCTTACGCCGGAGTACAGCAATTCGTTCTCGCTCAACTACCTTCGTACATGGACTCAGCAATCGTTGCTTGTTTCGGCTTACTATCGCCCTACTTCGGATGTCATTCAGCGCATTCAGTACCGCAGTTCGTCAGATGGGCTGATGTACCAGACCAACTACAATGTTGCCAACAGTCTCTCGGCGGGTTTGGAGATAACGGCGAAGAACAAGCTGTGGCGTATCCTCGATTTGTCGACAAACGCCAACTTCTACTACTATAAGCTTGACCCGTGGTCATTCGACATCGACGGACAGACCGTCAACGGCGACGGACAGAAGACGTTTACGTGGAATGCACGAATACAGGCGTCGCTCTTGCTGCCTTACGACATTAGTGTTCAGGCAACGGGACGCTACAATAGCCGGCAGGCAACGGCGCAGGGCTATCGCAAGGCAAACGGTACCATGGACCTCGGTATTCGTAAGACGTTCTTCAATAAGGCTGTTACCGTGTCGGTAAACTGCCGCGACTTGTTCAACACTCGTAAGTGGCACACCATCTATAACACGCCTGAGTTCCACCGTGACCAGAAGAATTGGTTTGGCGGACGTCGTGTCAACTTCACCCTCAGCTATTCTTTCGGCAACAGCAAGCAGAAGCCTTCGCGACACAACGATATTCCTCAGTCAGGCTACGAAAATGGTATGGAGGACTAAACGGCAAACAGCTCATCTCTCACTAATGTCAATCTGTTAAATTCGGGCTTTTCTCTTGTTTATTCGGCTAAGACCTACAGCAACACCGTGGTTTTAGCCGAATAAACTCATTTCTATACATCTGAAAGTTCACTGTCAATCTTCCGCATTCTCCTCTTTTTGCCGATATCGGCAAGTTTTCATTTTGTTTTGGTCGAAAAAAAAGCGTTTTTTGCCGTTATCGGCAAGAAATGCGGGTGGATTTGCTGTGAAACTTGCCGATAAACTTTTAAGGAATAGGATGGCGTTGGCAAAATATCTTGGGGCAGAATTCCTTATTTTCGCTAATATTCAGTAATTTTGCACGTTGAATAATAATGTAGAGACGAAATCAAGAGAATGAAGAAGATAATGCTATATGCTGCCGTTGCCGCAGCCACGATGATGATAGCCGCATGCGGAACGACTCAGAAGACCACGACTCCGACAACAACTCAGCAGCCAGCGCAGGTGGATACCGTTGCTCAGGTGACACCAAACAGCGAGTTGCTGAGCATCCGCGAGCTCATTGATGTATTCGCCGACGAGGCCAATGCAGATGATGCGATGGCGAAATATGGCTATAAGGTGAAGAAGAACTACGAGGTGTTCCGTGTCGATAAGTACGATAAGATGTACTATAAGAACTGCCGCCTGCCTAAGATAATTACCGAAGGCAAGTATGAGGACTACCCACGTGCGCTCCGCAAAGGCATCTCAAGCTACGTTGCCGTGCAGGGAAGCAGCATGATGTTGGGAGTTTTCAACAACAACGCGTACGAAAACCTCGTTGCGCAAGTTAAGATGAACGGTTTCCATCTTGACATGGAGGGCAACGAAGACATCTACACCGATGGCAAATACTATATCGCCTGCAACAAGAACTACCGCACTGTAAGAATTCAGAAAGTCAACTGATAAGCAACAGACGACGCACATCCGGCGTTTGAAGTTTAAGGTTCGATTATAAATAACGTTATCATTATATGAACAAGAAAATTCTTCTTTCGGCATTGCTGATAGCCGTTTCGGCGACGTCGGTTGGTTGCAAGCGAAGCAATCAGATACAGAACGGCGCCAGCCAAAGCCCTGTCAGCGAGGCAAAGAGCACCGATTCCGCCTCGAACGCTAATGCTGAAGATTCCAATAGCAACGCAGCCGCAGCTGATACCGCAACTAAAGCAGGCCAGCCACAGCTCAAAATCAAGGACATCACTTCCCAAGTGACATGGGGTTACAGACCTGCCAACCGTGGACGGAATGATATTGACATCATTGTGGTACACTCCAACTACCACGTTGTTAACCAACAGAAGCAGATTTTCGACTTTAACGTGGACGGATGCATAAAGCAATTCCGCGACGGAGGTACCGCCCCGCATTACATGATTACACGTGACGGAACCATATTGAAGATGGTTGACGAGAAGAATGTTGCCTACCAAGCCGGCAAAAGTGCCCTCCCCGACGGCAGCCGCACAATGCTGAACACTTCATCGATAGGCATTGAGGTCATAAGCATGAAGCGCAACGGTCCCACGGAGGCTCAATACCGCGCCCTGGACACACTAATCAAGGACATCTGTTCGCGTTATGACATTCAATATCTGACTCGTCATTCCGACATAGCTACACCGCGCGGTCGCAAGGACGACCCTTGGGGAATGGACTGGAAGCGTGTTGTCGACAACGTTAAGGCTAAATACCCGAACATAACGACATACAACATACCGGTGAAGAATAACCCGCAGTTCAAGTAACGAACAATACACCCACCCCAACCCCTCCCGAACGGGAGGGGCTAGATTACCGTGGTAACCCCTGTTGGGCAAAGTCTGAGATATAAATAACATAGAAATAAATAACAATAATCACTAAGAATAAGACCCAAGAAGCTGTTTAGCGTTTAACAAAGTGCTTAAACATCCCTCCCTTTCGGGAGGGCTTGGGTAGGCTGAAATATGAAACACTTCAAGCGAACAACCGTTACCGCCGCCCTGCCGTACGCCAACGGCGGCGTGCACATCGGTCACCTGGCAGGCGTTTATGTACCTGCCGACATATACGTGCGTTACCTTCGTCTCAAGAAAGAGGACGTTATCTTCATCGGCGGAAGTGATGAGCACGGCGTGCCAATCACCATCCGCGCCAAGAAGGAGGGCTGCACGCCTCAGGATATATGCGACCGGTACCACAAAATCATTAAGGACTCGTTCAAAGAGTTCGGCATCTCGTTCGACATATATAGCCGCACGACTTCGCCAACGCACAATAAGCTAGCCAGCGACTTCTTCCGCAAGCTCTACGATGATGGTAAACTAATCGAGAAAGAGACAGAGCAGTACTACGATCCGGAGGCCCATCAGTTCCTTGCCGACCGTTACATAATGGGCACTTGCCCACATTGCGGCAACGAGCGGGCGTACGGCGACCAGTGTGAAAAGTGCGGAAGCGACCTCAGTCCTATGGAGCTTATCAATCCACACTCAACCATCTCGGGTGCTAAACCGGAAATCCGCAAGACCAAGAACTGGTATCTGCCGCTCAACGAGTACCAGGACTGGCTCAAACAATGGATACTTGAAGGTCACAAAGAGTGGCGTCCGAACGTCTACGGACAGTGTAAGTCGTGGCTCGACATGGACCTCCAGCCTCGTGCAATGACACGTGACCTCGACTGGGGAATACCCGTTCCTGTCAAGGGAGCTGAGGGTAAGGTTCTCTATGTTTGGTTCGACGCGCCTATCGGCTACATTTCAAACACCAAGGAGCTTTGCGACAAGGAGCCTGAAAAGTGGGGCTCATGGGAGAAATGGTGGAAGGATGAGGACACGCGCCTTATCCATTTCATCGGCAAGGACAACATCGTGTTCCACTGCCTCATCTTCCCGGTCATGCTGAAAGCACACGGTGGCTACATACTACCTGACAACGTGCCTGCCAACGAGTTCCTTAACCTCGAGAACGACAAAATTTCGACATCACGGAACTGGGCTGTCTGGCTCGACGAATACCTCCGCGACTTCCCTGGAAAGCAAGATGTTCTGCGCTACGTGCTTACCGCCAATGCGCCTGAGACAAAGGATAACAACTTCACTTGGAAAGATTTCCAGGAGCGCAACAACTCCGAACTCGTCGGCATATACGGCAACTTCGTCAACCGCGCACTGCAATTGACAAAGAAATACTGGAACGGTGTCGTTCCTGCCGCTGGCGAACTGCTCGACGTCGACAAACAGGCTATCGCCGAATTCAAGGACGTCAAGGACAAGATGGAGGCTCTGCTGGATGTCTTTAAGTTCCGTGACGCACAGAAAGAAGCCATGAACCTCGCCCGTATCGGCAACAAATACATCACTGAATGCGAGCCTTGGAAAGTGTGGAAGACTGATAAGAAACGCTGCGAGACAATCCTCAACATCTCGTTGCAGCTCGTCGCCAACCTCTCTATTGCTTTCGAGCCGTTCCTTCCGTTCTCTTCGAAAGACTTGCGCGAAATGATTGGACTGGAGAAGTTCGAATGGTCGCAGCTCGGCAGTACCGATTTGCTGGCTCCGGGACATCAGCTTGCCGAGCCGCATCTGCTGTTCGAGAAGATTGAGGACGACGTAATACAGAAGCAACTCGACAAACTTGCAGCCACAAAGGTCGCCAACGAGAAGGCAGAAGAGCTGAAAGACTACAAGGCGGAGCCTGTTAAAGAGAACATTCCGTTCGACGAATGGGAGAAGCTAGACATTCGTGTGGGTCACATAAAGGACTGTCAGAAAGTGAAGAAGTCGAACAAACTCCTTCAGTTTACTCTCGATGACGGCAGCGGAAAGGACCGTACCATCCTCTCAGGCATAGCTAAGTTCTACAAGCCTGAGGACCTCGTGGGTAAGGATGTGCTCTTTATTGCAAACCTTGCGCCGCGTAAGATGATGGGCATAGAGAGTCAGGGAATGATTCTTTCGGCACTTAACGCTGATGGTTCGCTTGCTCTTACGACGACGTTCAGCAAGGTATTGCCGGGGAGTCAGATAGGTTAACAGGGCCTCCCCAGCCCAAAGAAGGGACCTCCCCCGGCCCCTCCGGAGGAGGGGAGATGAAAAAATGATTTGTGGATTAATGTGAAATAGATGTCCGCAATTACCTAAATGCTTCGGCAGAGGGTAATTGCGGATTTTTTGTTAGTGCGTTTTTGAAGGCGAATTAGCAACGGCATTAAGCCCGGAGCTTGCCGATAAGACGCTTGGCAAACTCCCAAATGACGATGCCGGCCGTGATGCTGACGTTCAGCGAGTGCTTGGTGCCGAACTGGGGAATTTCCAAACACGCGTCGCTCATGTCCACAATGTCCTGCCGAACACCCTTGACCTCGTTGCCAAAGATGACAGCGTGGCCACGGATAACCTTCCCCGACCCCTCCGAAGGAGGGGTGATTATACTAGTTTTGCTGCTGTTCGGCAACATGCTTTCTTCATTATGGCGTGGCTCAGTAGCACCGTCTCCCCTCCTTCGGAGGTGCCGGGAGAGGTCTTCAGAGAGGTTCTCCTGCAGTTCATTAAGCTTCACGCTATGCTCAACCTGCTCAATGCTCCACACGAAGTAACCCTGCGCATGCAGCGAACGTACGCAGTCGGCAGTGTCCTTGTAGTATTCCCAGTCGACACTGTCCTCCCCTCCGAGCGCCGTCTTGTGAATCTCGCTGCTTGGCGGAGTCGCCGTGATGCCACAGAGACACACCTTCTCGACGCGGAAAGCATCGCTTGTGCGGAACACGCTTCCCACGTTGTAAGCCGAACGGACATCATCCAGTACGACAACGAGCGGCATCTTTTCGGACGCCTTGAACTCGTCGACACTGAGACGGTCCATCTCTATGGTCCTGAGCTTGTGCATTATGCCTGTTCCTTAGCCTTGTAAGCCAATGCGTAACTCTTTATCTGCTTCACCATTGCAAGCAGTCCGTTGGAACGGGTCGGCGACAAATGCTCGCGCAGACCAATCTTGTCGATGAAGTAAAGGTCGGCATCGAGAATCTCCTGCGGCGTGTGTCCGCTCAGCACCTGTATCAGAAGGGCGATGATACCCTTAGTAATCAGCGCGTCGCTGTCCGCCGTGAAGACGAGCTTACCATCAACATAGTCGCACTGAAGCCAAACTCGGCTCTGACAACCGTCTATCAGATTCGAGTCGTTCTTGTACTTCGGGGCAAGTTCGTCGAGGTCGTTGCCGAGGTCAATCAGCATCTGATATTTATCCATCCAGTCGGTGAGGTCCTCAAATTCAGCGATTACCTCATCTTGAGCTTCATTTATTGTCATAATTATTCTTCTACTTTTACTAACTTGAATACTTTATCATTGGGGCGCACCTTTCCTTTTACCGGAACCGAAACACGAATGTGCTGCGGCGCATGCTCTATCGGGCCGTTGTCGTCGTGTATCTCCTTCGCCGTGATATACATCACACCGGTAGTCGGACCGGTAATAAGCAGTTTGTCGCCGAGCTTGAAGTCGGATGCCTCCACTGCTATTTCGCCAACGTTCAGACGCGAGAAGTACTTCGTAACCTTACCTATGAGCACCTTCTTCTCCGTCGCCATAGAGCCGTAGTTCTTGTTCCACTCGCCGAAGGTCTGCCCCTGGTAGTAGCCATCCCAGAAACCACGGTTGAAGACGGTAGCGAGCCGCTTGTCCCAATCGTTCTTCTTCTCCTCCGTGAACGTCCCGTCAAGTACGCTCTGTATAGCCTCCTTGTAGCACGTAACGACCGTGTAGACATACTCAGGTCCACGGGCGCGACCCTCTATCTTGAAGACTCTGACTCCGGCGTCCATCATCTTGTCGATGAAACGTATCGTCTTCAGGTCCTTCGGACTCATAATGTACTTGTTGTCGATGTCGAGCTGATAGCCGGTCTCGTCGTCCGTCACCGTGTACGAGCGTCGGCACACTTGTATGCACTCGCCTCTGTTGGCAGAGCGGTTGGCTGCATGCAGACTCATATAGCACTTACCCGACACCGCCATGCAAAGTGCACCGTGGCAGAACATCTCAATACGTATCAGTTCACCACGCGGACCGCGTACGTTCTGACGTTCAATCTCCTCGTGGATGTGCTTCACCTGCTTCATGTTAAGTTCACGGGCCAGGACGCTGACATCGGCGAAACGACTGTAGAACTTCAGCGCTTCGATATTCGAAATATTGAGCTGAGTCGACAGATGCACTTCCAGTCCGATTTCGTTGCAGTACTCCATGACGGCAACATCGGAGGCAATGATGGCAGATACGCCGGCTTCGTGCGCCGCGTCGAGTATCTCCCGCATCGTCGGAATGTCCTCGTCGTAGATGATGGTGTTCACCGTCAGGTACGAGCGGATACCGTGCTTGCGGCATGTAGCGGCAATTACCTTAAGGTCTGTGATATCGAAATGGTTTGCAGAATGCGACCGCATGTTGAGCTTTCCTACTCCAAAGTACACCGAATCGGCACCGGCCTGTATTGCTGCGGCAAGCGATTCGCGCGACCCTACGGGCGCCATTATCTCAAAATCAGTCAGTTTTGCTTTCATTGGTGCAAAGGTAGTGCAATTCGGAGACAAGACAAAACAAAACGTGGAAATTGTTTCAGGAAGTGCCTACCCAAGCCCTAGACTTTCCCAAGCCCAAGCGAATTCCTCTCCAAGCCTCCCCCATACCTCTCCAAGCCTCCCCCCTTGGTGGAGGCTTGGAGGAGGTTTTGCCTTGTCTTCTGAGAGGTTTTCGATTGCTGTTGCTTATGTTTTGCGATGCGAAAGCTTAGCTTTGGTGTTACTTTTTAATTTATTTTTGCTCGAAAAATAAATTAAAAATGGAAGAAAAATAAATTAAAAAAGGATGGAAAATAAATTATTTTCCATCCTTGAACTTATCCTATTGATTTCTAATCGTTTACCTATTGCCTTCAGGAAGGGCAGCTGGAGCCTTCCGAAAGGTGCGATATGCTGTTGTAGAATTACTTCACTGTGATGAGGAAGTAGTTCTTCTTGCCACGCTGAACGAGGAGATACTTGCCGTCGATGAGGTCGTCCGAAGTAACAGGACGGTCGAAAGCGGTGATCTTCTCCTTGTTGAGGCTGACGCCATTGCCCTTCACGAGCTTACGCATCTCGCTCTTGCTGGGGAAGATTTGCCATCCCTCACGGCAGAACACCTCAACAGCAGGCTGTCCGAGAGCGTCCTTCGGCAGGTCGTAATGTGGTACATCCTTGAACACATCGTTGAATGTTGCCTCGTCGAGCTGTGCCAACTGGTCTTTAGTAGCTTTGCCGAAGAGAATGTTGGATGCAGCTATTGCCATGTCCAAGTCCTCCTTCGAGTGAACAAGTGTGGTCACTTCCTCTGCAAGACGCTTCTGAAGGATACGGCGTCCTGGGTCCTGCTTGTGCTCTTCGATAAGGCCTTCGATGGTCTCCTGGTCCAAATCGGTGAATATCTTGATGTATCTTGCAGCGTCCTCGTCGGTCACGTTGAGCCAGAACTGATAGAAAGCGTACGGCGTTGTGCGGTTGCGGTCGAGCCAAACGTTACCGCTCTCGGTCTTGCCGAACTTCTTTCCGTCAGCCTTCGTTATGAGCGGGCATGTCAGACAGAAAGCCTGGGCGTCGTTGCCGAGCACGCGGCGGATGAGCTCCGTACCCGTAGTCATGTTGCCCCACTGGTCGTTGCCGCCGAGCTGGAGGCGAACTCCGTAGTGCTGATACTGATAAAGGAAGTCGTAGCCCTGTATGAGCTGGTAGGTGAACTCTGTGAACGACAGGCCGTCGCGTGCTGTACCGTTGAGGCGCTGCTGCACGCTTTCCTTCGCCATCATGTAGTTTACGGTGATGTGCTTGCCTATATCGCGGACGAAATCGAGGAATTTGTAGTCCTTCATCCAGTCGTAGTTGTTGACAAGCTCAGCCTTGTTAGGCTCTGTTCCGTCGAAGTCGAGGAACTTGGCGACCTGCTTCTTTATTGCTTCCTGGTTGTGATAGAGCGTGTCGGAGTCGAGAAGGTTACGCTCCTGGCTCTTTCCTGACGGGTCACCAATCATTCCCGTTGCGCCGCCGACAAGCAAATAGGGCTTGTGACCGCAACGCTGGAAGTGGCGCAGCATCATAATGCCGCACAAATGACCAATGTGAAGCGAGTCGGCGGTAGGGTCTGTGCCCAGATATGCTGACGTCAGGTTCTCCTGAAGGTACTCTTCGGTTCCCGGCATGATTTGCGCGAGCATTCCGCGCCACCGCAGTTCTTCAACAAAATTCTTCATTTTCCTTAGTGATTGTTTTTATTTTTATTAGCCCTTTTAGGTACTTATAAGCGCCTATAACAGTGTATAAACACCTGTAAACCTCAAAAGACGGTTGTTGGGGCGCCTCGAAACGGAGGACGACTTACGGCACGGGGTCGTACCCGCTGCCACCCCAGGGATTGCATCTCAGTATCCGCCAGATGGCAAGTAGCAAGCCCTTGACGGGGCCGTGCTTGAGAATTGCCTGACGGGCGTACTCCGAACATGTCGGCGTAAAGCGGCACGACGGAGGGGTGTAGGGTGTTATGAACTTCTGGTAGAACACTATCGGCTGCACCATGAGCCATGCCACGGCGTGCGATACCTTGTGTATGACTGTCCGTATGGCGCTCATATCTTCTCGCTTATGCGTGTCAGCAGGTTCGAGACCTTGGCGTTGACATTGTCGGAGTCGTGCAGCTTGTCGTCAAGCCATATAAACGCGATGACAACAGCTTTGTCGAAGTATTCGTGACGGAGAAGGCTGTCGTACACAATGTGCTTGTTCCGACGGTAAGCCTCGCGCAGTTGGCGCTTCACGCGGTTGCGTTTGACGGCGCGCTTGAACTTCCGCTTCGATACCGACATTAGCACCTGGACCTGCGGTTCCAGTCCGTCGCGGTCCTTGACCATGTAGACGGCGCGGAGCGGAAATGCCGACATGGAGCGGCTGTTGCCACCGGCAAACAGCTTCTCAATGAGTGTCCGACTGTTCAGACGCTCACCCTTCGTCAGCGTGTGAGCTTGTTCCGTCGGCATGAGTACATTTATTTATTATTCTTCAGATAGTCTTTCAGAGCCATCGTCATTGATGGGAACTCCTTTGTAGGAGCCTGGAGGTCGAGACGAAGACCTTGTGCTTCAATCTCGCGGGCCGTTGCCGGACCGAAAGCGGCAATCTCTGTGTCGCCCTGTTTGAAGTCGGGGAAATTCTTCAGGAGTGCTTTCACACCGGTAGGGCTGAAGAAAACGAGCATGTCATAGTCGAAGTTCTTCTTCTCTTCCTCGGTGAAGTCGTTGCTTACCGTGCGGTACATGACGCACTCACGATGCTTAAGGTGCTTGGAGTCGAGAAGTTCCTTGACGTCGTCGTTGTGGACTGAGCTCAGCGGAACCAGATACTTCTCGTTCTTGTGCTTTACCATCGTCGGCAGAAGGTCGTTAATCTTGCCGGTCTTTCCAAAGAACACCTTGCGCTTACGGTACTGGACGAACTTCTGAATGTAGAGAGCTATGGTCTCTATGGTGCAGAAGTACTTCATGTCCTCTGGGATGGTGATGCGCATTTCCTTTGCCAATTTGAAATAGTTGTTTATGGCATGGCGCGATGTAAACACGACGGCAGTGTAGTCGAGGAGGTTTATCTTCTGCTGGCGGAACTCCTTCACGTCAATGCCCTCGACCTTGAAGAAAGGGCGGAAATCAACTTTCACTCCGAAGTCTCTCTCAATGTCGTAGTACGGAGACTTCTCACTGCTCGGCTGTGGTTGGGATATAAGAATCTTCTTAACCATTACTGTCTTAAAAAATTACCTTAAAATAATTCCCTGTTATTCTCAAAATGCCCGCTAACGCTAAAAGCGGAACAAGTTCAAGGGCACAAAAGTACAAAATACTTTGCACATATTGACGTCCTCGTTTGAAAAAGATGGAGTAGCTTTTATAAAATGACAGTAATTTAACGAGAATTATGATACAAAGTGCGTAAATAACTGTTGCTTGCAAAGAAAGGTCAAAGTAGACTTGCAACAACATCATTGGGAAGAGAAGTATGCCTTCGGCGGCAGTAAGGAAGACAAGCGTCTCTATCCATCTGTCATTATTTTTCGAACTGAAGAATACCCAGTCCACAATTCCGAAGACTATTCTTTTGAATATAAAATATGCAAGGAAAACTGCCGTGAAGGCTCCGATGACCTTCAGCTGTGAACCTTGCATGAACGTGCCGGTGCCCCACGACTCGGAGACTATGCAGCAGAAGATTCCGCCAACGATGGCTGTCAGCAGTACGAGGAACACTTGCAGTGCCGACTCGTAGCCCGTCTCGGTCATGGTCACTCCGCTTCGGGGCGTGTAGAAGAAGTCGCGTATCTGGCGGACGAGGAACGACCGCGAGAACGAAATTGCTATCATGCTGAGCATGAAGCACGAAAGCAGGACTATGGTGATGCTGTTGTCGTTGCCGAAACGGTAGGGGACGTCGTCGCCAAGGAGGCCGTCAGGACCCTTGGTGAGGGACACCTCGACGGTGTCGTTGAGCAATGACCTCACGTGAGTGGGGTCAAACTCCTTTGCGAAGTCCCATGCCGTGTGGCCGGTGGGTTTCAGCTGTAGCGAGTCCTGCATTAAATGCTATTTTAGTCCGAATGCTTCACTGAGTCTGTCGACCTGGTCAAGCTTCTCCCAAGTGAACAATTCGACATCCATTGTCTTTGTCTCGTGGTAGCGGCTGGTGAACGTCTTCTTCACGATTTCGTTCTTGCGGCCCATGTGTCCGTAGGCTGCCGTCTCGAGATACATAGGCTGGCGGAGCTTAAGCTCACGCTCGATGGACTTCGGACGGAGGTCAAACATCTTGCTGATTTTGTCGGCTATCTCGCCGTCGGACAAGGCAACGTGCTTGCGTCCGTATGTGTTCACGTAGACGCTGACAGGCTCTGCCACGCCGATAGCGTAGGCCAACTGAACGAGAACTTCGTCGCTGATGCCTGCGGCTACCATGTTCTTGGCGATGTAACGGGCTGCGTAGGCAGCTGAGCGGTCGACTTTCGACGAGTCCTTGCCTGAGAATGCGCCGCCGCCGTGGGCTCCGCGCCCTCCGTAGGTGTCGACGATTATCTTGCGGCCGGTGAGCCCCGTGTCGCCGTGAGGGCCTCCGATGACGAACTTACCCGTTGGATTGACGAGGTATTTTATGTTGTCGTTGAATAAATCAAGGACCTTCTTGGCGTGTATCTGTTCCTTAACCTTAGGGATAAGGATGTTTATGACGTCATGGCGGATGGTCTGAAGCATCGTCTCCTCATCGGCAAAGTCGTCGTGCTGGGTAGAGACGACGATGGTGTCGATGCGCTGCGGAATGTTCTCGTCGCTGTATTCCACCGTCACCTGGCACTTGGCGTCAGGGCGGAGGTAGCGCATAACCTTGTCTTCCTTGCGAATCTGCGACAGCGTCCGCATGATGAGGTGAGCCAAATCGAGAGTGACAGGCATATAGTTCTCGGTCTCGTTGACGGCATAGCCAAACATCATGCCCTGGTCTCCTGCTCCCTGGTTCTCGTCATCGCCGTTGTCCACGCCGCGATTGATGTCGTCGCTCTGCTCGTGGATTGCCGTCAGCACTCCGCAAGAGTTGCCGTCGAACTGGTATTCGGCCTTTGTGTAGCCGATACGGTTGATGGTCTGACGCGCGATATTCTGCAAGTCGATGTACTCGGAAGAGCGAACCTCGCCCATGATGATGACCTGTCCGGTGGTGTTGAACGTCTCTATTGCGCAGTGAGCCTTCGAATCGTAGGCGAGAAACTGGTCGAGCAGTGCGTCACTAATTTGGTCGGCGACCTTGTCAGGATGTCCCTCTGATACTGATTCGGATGAAAACAAATATGCCATATACTTCTTCTTGAATTTATTTGGAAATGCAAAGGTACGGCAATTTGGTGGGATAGCAAAATGCAACATTGCTTTTTTGTTGCGATAATCGGCAATCTTGCAGTTGATTAAGACTATATAACATACGAAAAGGGGTAAGCATCGATGCTGATACTTACCCCTTTAGAGTATTCCGAAGGCTGATTTGCGATTAGCGCCGCAAGCCTTTTCTGTGTTCAAACATTACTTGACGAGGACCTTCTGACCCTTGACAACGTAAACGCCGGTGTTCAGACCCGAGAAGTCGGATGCCTGACGACGGACGAGCTTACCGTCAATGGTGTAGATGTCGACCTTCTCACCCGGAGCGATGCTGATGGTCTTGATACCTGTAACGACAGTGTTGATGGTTACAGGAACAGGACGTGACTCGCCACCTGCGTAGACTGCGGATACAGCATACTGGTGTTCAGAGCCGTCAACAGCGTCGGTGTTGATGAAGGACATTGTTCCGTCTTCTGCAACGGTTATCGATTCAATTGGCAGAGTCTTCACAAGCTTACCGTCAACGTAGATGTTGTAGGCTGTCGGCTTGCCCGAACCTGTAGTGTAGATGATATCGTCGAGCTGCAGGCCGTAAACTCCGGAGTTGTGACGGATAGCGAAGTACTTCGTTCCCTCTGGCAGACTGACCTTCAAAGCTGCATAGTCAGTTCCGTTAACGGTCTGATTCTTGACGAGAGTGAAGCTGTCTGTCTCAAGACTACCTGTCGAAGCAAGAACCTGGAAGCTTTCATTACCATAGTTGCTAGGAAGCTTACGGTAGTTGATTGTTATATCCTGAGCCTTTCCTGTGAGCTCCGGAGAGATGAGCCAGTGGTTCGTGCTACCCGAAGTGATGTCGAATGAAACGAGAGTCTGTGCTCCGCTGAGTGTCGGGAACACTGCGTCGGCACCTGCACCGAGTGTATCAGTGTTGATAACCTCAAACGATTTAACGACGAGATTATTAGGAATGTTTACGCTAGGACCGGTTGTGGTCTTTCTGTCGACGGTCGTCACAGTCCAAGGACCTATGTTACCGGTGAACGTACTGTCGTTGATGCCACCGATATCGTAAGGTTTGAAGATGCTCTGGTCGTCGAATCCTTCAGTGATAGTTGCCTCGTCAGATGACGGAGCCTTCCATGTGAGTTCTACGTTCTCATCCTGCTGTTCACCGGCAACATCCTCTGGTGCTGGATATGGTGAAGAGATGAGAGGCAGAGAAGCTGTAACTGTATCGTTGGAAGCAACTTCATCGCCGTCGAGAGCTACAGAAACCTTGATTGCAATGTCATGACTCTCGTCGTAGATGGTCGTCGGCAGATTAGCAGTGAACTCCTTCTGACCAAGCAGAGATAATGGCTCGCTAACGGTATCAGTGTAGAATACCTTGCCATCGGCCTCAGCCTTTACAACGTAATTTGAAGCATCGCTTTCGCCAACGTTCTCAACGGTGAACTTAACCCTAGCGGTGTTGCCTCCCTTGACGTTTGCCGGAAGTGCTATAGAGCGTATTCCGAGGTTCTTGCTACGAAGGTCAAGCAGGTGAACGTTGTCGATGTCAACCCAAGCCTGTTTGTAATTGCCTGAGAAGCGGGCACCAATTCCGAATGAAAGACCCTTGTTGTCCTTGTAGTTATCAAGTGAAACCTTGTAGCGTTTGAAGTTGTTTGGCAACTGAGCGTCGACAGCTTCAGGTGTCAGCTCTGTGATAGTAGGACCTGCATTTACAATTCCGAAGATTTGTTTGCCGGCTCCATTGCTGACAGCCTCATTGATATCGTAGATGACAGTTGGGTGTTCAGCTGTCGTGAGGTCGAACTTAGGCCAGCTCAATACACTTACTACCGGCTGGTGAGTTATGGTATCAGCCTGAGCGAATGCGTCGATGCTGTATCCATCGCCATCACTTGAGATTCCGTCGCGGCCGTATCCGCCCCACTTAGAGTCTATAGTGTGGATGAACAGAGGATATACCTCAGGTGCACCGTTGCTGAAGTGCTCTTCGTAAGGCAGCTGCTTAGGAACTCCGGAGATGAATGAGAGAACGTAGTCGTCGCTCATTCCGGCTTCGTTAGCTGCTGCGACAGCCCATGTGTTAACCTGTGGGTCGCCAACATAAGTATCATATGGTACAGAGAGACTGTATCCCGTGGTAGCGCCCTGCAGCTTGTCGTGGTAGTAACCGCCGAAGTAGCTAGGTTTGAGAGAGAAGATTCCGTACTCGACTTCATTGACCTTGACTTTGTGGCCGTTAGCTCCGGTGCTCGAAACTGGGCTCCAAGAGAAGTCAAGGGACTTGTTGGCAGCGTTCTCAACTACAGAAGCCTCAGGAACAGGCTGTGGTATTCCGACGCCAACGTATGCGGTTTCGCTTACTGTTGCTGATGGATCCTCATCGGTAAGGTAGCAGGTGATGCTATAAATGTTGTTTCCAACCTTCAAGCCTTCGCCTTCATCGCTGTACTGGAGGTAACTTCCAGGAACAACATCGAGGAAGCGGAAGATTTCAGAACCATTGCGGAGCAAAGCTATCCAAGGAATATTCTCGGTCAGCTTGTTGCCGCTGATGTCCTTCTGAGGTGCCTGGAAGATAATCTGAGCACGGTTGTCACCGTTCGAAGCAGCCGTAACAGTGAGGTTGCGGACGGCATCCGGAGTGTTGGCAAGGCGTACCTTCGTTATCGAGATAGGGCCAACCTTGACGTTACAGTTGACTCCGTTAGGAGAGCAAGCATGGAAACCGAATGCGTAATTGCCTGTTTCGTCGATATGAATGGTATCAGAATAGCTTACAGGGGCACTGTCGCTGATACTGTCGAGCTGCAAAGTATCGGCAATAACCTTGTCGAGTCCTTCGATAGTACGACCGTGACCGGCGAACTTGCCATACTTAAGCTGATACTTGACGCCCTTGTACCACGAGTAGTTACATGCTGCGGTGTAATCGAGGACATAGTCGTTGCCACCCTTAAGGTTGATGAGCGGAGTGACAAGCCACTTGTCCTGAGCCTTGCCGTATGAGGAATTACATTCAGCCCAGCCGTTAGAACGACGCCAAGTGTAGTTGTCGCCGTTGTTGTTGACAATCTTGAAGAACGAGAAAGTCTCATCGCTCTTGAAGTTTTCGTTGTAAGGAGTGTTCAGAGGCTTACCCCAAGCGACACGGCTTGTTGCTATCTTGGAGTAGCTCTTCTGCGTTCCGTTGACGGCTTCGATAGCGAATATGTATGATTGCAGGTCGTTCTCGGGCAACTGAACCTTGTATTTTGCAGTGTCGGCAACAGCAATAAGTGTATCGTTGGAAGCTCTTCCGCCTTTCCTATAATAGATATTGTAGGTGAGAGGACCAAGGTAACCGTTGTGGTTGACACGCGTTGGAGCGTTCCACTTCAGTGTTACGATACCAGTTTCCTCATCGAGTATGGCCGAAGCGCCCGATACATTTGCTGGCTGGTCAAAGCCAATCCACTGCGAAATCTTTGCTATAGGCGAGCGACCGACAGAGTTGCTGGTTGTCACAGCAATTGTATTCTGACCTTCCGGTACAGTGATGGTAGCTGAATCTTCGTCACCTGCGAACACCTTACCTGTAGCAACAACCTCTGTTCCACTAGTAACCTGGAAGTCAAGAGTGTCGTCAAGCTCCTGGCCAGCGTATGTTGTAGCAGGTGCGGTGAAGTAAATCTTACCCGTTGTGCTACCGCCTTCGAAGCTAAGACTCAAGTTCGTTGCAGCAGCCGGAGCACCATCTTCAGCAGGAGGGATAACGCCTACGAGCGACTGAATTTCGATATTGCCAAGGTTTCCCCAATCGCTCAGCTTCGTAGCCTGACCGGTTTTGAGGTTAACGCTGTACAAACCAGCTTTGCCATCACCGTCGACAGCAGCCCAGTAGAATGTGTTGGTCTTCGGATCTATCTCACCGCTTGATGGTGCAAGCGTTCCGTTGACTTTGTAAGGGGTAACACCAGTAGGACCAACGAGCGTTTCCGTGCCGTCCTTAGTGCTAATCTGATAGAGATTGCCATCCTCACCGACGCTGTAGAGCTTACCGTCGCTGGTGATACCGAGGGCAACTGAAATGATGTTACTTGACTTACCGAAGTCGGCAATCTTTGACATCGAAGTGTAATCGCGGCTACCCCAGACCAAAACACTTGGGTCATAAGCGTCGCCGAAGAACTGTCCGTAGACCGTTCCGTCGGCAGCTTGCGTCGTTGCATAGCCTGCGAAGTCGTTGTAACTATAGTATGGAGCGCCACCGTATCCAACCGTTCCGGTGGTAAGGTCTACTGTATAGTAGTTTGCATTGATCCAACCTAAGTCCCACATGGTCTTGTCCACGTACATTATATATAGTTTACCGTTGACAATAGCAGAACCGAAACCGAAGTTGTTGGCATTGTATGGATTGAGAAGTTCTGCTGTCGGATTAGGTCCGAGGGCAAATTTGTAGAATCCGGCTTTTAAACCTGTCGATGCAGGAACATAGCCATAGTAAGTGATTTTACTGTTGGCAATCGAGTCGCCTGCATATAATATCGGTGCACGCCTTGTCTCTAAGCCTGCGAGCTTTGCATTCCAGTCAGCCAGAACGCCTTCGATGGCTTTCGACGTGCCTTTGGCAACACCCTTGTTGCCGCCCGGCAGGAGCTTGGTACCTTGGTCGGCGCCTTGCGCGAGCTTACGGTACATCATCGGGTAGTTCCTCAGAGCTGCACGTCGAAGACTGTCGCGCTCAGTTGGAGACAATGCCCGCCATCGCCTGATGACCGGACTTTCTGCTTTGAAACCTTGGTCCTGTGTTGTCTTTGTGGTGTTCTGAGCCACAGAAGTCGCAGGAACCGCAAGCAACAACGCCGCCGCAAGCGGCACAGAAGCTTTGAGTCGAGTTATAAACTTCATAAGCAAAATGATTAATAAAGTGATTTTTATGTGTGTTATTGTTTATATGGTATTTACTTCACGAACTTCTTTCCGTTGATGATATACAGTCCCTTAGGCAGCGACTCGAAGTCGGCAGCCTTTCCAACGTATATTCCACCGACGGTATAAACCTTTGCATTGTCGTCAACAAGAGGCTTAGCCGTCACTGCGTCGATACCGCTTGTGACTTCACCGCCAAGGATATGCAGTCTGTCGGTGTTGCTTATGATGCTCCTGTCGTCGTATTGAAGGGCTACAATATAGTAGAATCCCGTCTCCGTATGGAATTTGAAGTTGATTGTCTTTGACTCGCCGGATTGCAGAACTACAGGTTCCTCGTACGAACCGGAGCCCATATATCTGCCGTTGACTGAAGAACTCATATACAGATATGCAGTAAGGTTGCCAGTGAACGATTTCGTTGCGTCGTTTCTGACGGTGAATGAACCCTGTGCCCAGTTGCCCTGGACGTCGCGAACACCCAGTGTCATGGCCGGAGTACTAAAGTCAACCTTGCTTGCAGTTACCCTCAGCTGCTTTGGAGCAGCAAGTGAGTCGGCAATGTCGACAGATGAGCTGCCGATGATATTAGTGCAATTCTGGTCTGTTGCCACGTAAATATAGAAGTGCCTCTGCATGTATGGCAGGAAACTGAAGTTCACTTTGGTTGAGTCGTTGGCAGGAACGCTGACGCCGACCATGTCGGAAATGCCGCTTGGCTGGTATGGCTCAATAGAGAGGAAGAGATATAGATTGCCGTAGAAGTCCTTTCCTTTGTTGCTGATAGTGACAGTAACAGTCTGCAAAACCTTGGCGGACTTAGTACCGGTGTATACGAAATTGCTTGCCCTGAGTTGTGACTCAGCCTTAGAGAACTTAACGTTGTGGTCCTTGTCGATAACCGCTGTGACATAGTCGCTATCGCAAACCCATGCCTTCTGACCATGCAGACGGCTTACAGGGTGTATGTCGTATGTGCCAACAGCAAGTGCGCTGACATCGCCGGTGTAAATATCACCATAAGTGCGGTCGAACGAACGGTTCGAATTAGAGTTGATAACGATGATGCGGCCCTTCTTTGTTACATAGCCGATACCGTAGTCGAATGAGCCGGCAGCACCTGTCATATTGTAGAAAGTGCACTGTACGTTCTTTTTGTCAGCGCTGTAGTCGGTGATGGTACCATCCATCTTGAGCAGAGGAGCAGCCTCGGCACTGTCTGCCGGAGCAATTCCGATGATGGCTTCCTGGTCCTCGTTGTATCCGCTACCTGTTGGATTGCCAGTCGGGTCATAGTTGTTGCCTGGGTCAAGTAGCGACAGACGGAACCAGCCGTTGCACTGTCCGCTCCATCCCCAGTTGATATGGAAAAGTCCTTCGCCATCATATCCGTCGGCAACGAACTCATGTCCGCCTGCTGTCGACTGTGCGCCGATGATTACAGGACGACCATTTGCAACCTCATCATAGAGGGTCTTGTTCCATTCCTGCTGACTGTAGTCGCGGCGGTAGATGTATTTGATGTTATTGCTGTAGCCGAAATATGTGCGGAGAGCATACGGAATATCACACGTGAAGGCTCCGGCGCCGTTCAGAGAGAACTGTGTCTTAACGGCGGTGGCGGCTATCTTCATAAGGTTTGCTACTGCGGTGTCCTGCGTTGCAGTCTCGTTGCCACGGTAGATGTTCAGAATATTGTCCCAGTCGATTGACGTTCCGCCTTCGATGGCAGGCAGAGTTACCTTCTGACCGCTGATAGCATTAGGTGTCGTAAATGCCGGAATCTCTGCCGAAGTACTCTGCGGATACTTGTAATAGCCTAATACTTCGGCTGTTGCAACGCCCACGCAACCAACGTAAAGGTCGTATGTCACACTGTCAATGGTGACGGTTGGGAGAGTGATGTTGTATGGAGAAGTCTGCCCCCAGTAAGTTTTGAGCAGCGGACTGACAGCCTCATAGTTTGTACTGTCGGCTTCGGCAGCCTTTGCCGTGCCGTTTCCAAGAGCCTTAATCTGAGCCTCGTAGCGGGCGAGGAACGCAGCAACGTTCTCCGGAAGGTTCGTGGCGTCGAATGTGCCGTTGTCGCTATAGCCGATGATTGACGGTACGCGGTCGTCGCCGGCAACAATGACGAAGCCCTTCGACTTGTCGACATTGTAGACATAATAAGGTGCTTCGGACTGCTGCGAATGCTTAACGAGTCCGGCGGGAGTGTTTAGTTGCGCCTCTGAAACGTTGATACCCTTTTTCGAAAGGAATGTCAATGCTGTCTTGCGCGCCTGATTGGGAGTTACAGGGTTTGCCAAAGTGGAGATTGTTGCCAGCAAACCGAGAAGGATAAAGTAAAATTTCCTCATGCGACAGGTTTAATAATGTTTGAGTTTAATTATAATTTCTCTCTGTAATTGTCGTAACAAATTGCAATAAATCGATACAAAATTATATAAAATTTTTATAAAACAAAAACTTTTATGCGCTTTTTTATAGAATTTATTCGAAAACTTTACGTTCACTTATATTTATATAATATGTGTATAAAGCTGTTGCATGGTTAGCGATTTTTTATTACCTTTGCATCAATCTGCATACAAATTTATCTGCTGATGAGTACAGTCGGGATTGTTATAGTTTTTATAGTTGTTGTAGTTTGGGCACTGATAATGCTCATGGATGCGGTGGGAGCATATAAGAAATACCACCGCCGGAAGGATGACTATGGCAATCACGAGACGGAACAGAAGAATGAAAGCAACGCTGACGATAAGCCGGCGGCATCAGAAGGACAACCTGTGTATAACGTAAAGACTAAGGATATGGAAAACGAGTATGACGGAATGAAAGCCCCGCAGATTGCCGCTGCGGTGTTGAAGAAGTTGAATTGCCAGTCAGAGACTGAGGAAGACGGTTCCATCCTCTTCTCTTTTCAGGGCGCAACGTTCAATTTATTCTCTTCTGACGAGTCCCCTTTCATCACCATCGCCTATCTTTGGTGGGAGACGGTACCACTCGACAAGTTGGAGCAGGCGTCGTGTATGCAGAAGGCAATCAACGCTATAAACGGTTCTTTGTGTCGTTCGGCAATCTTCTATATTATTGATAATGACGGCAACAGAATGCTGGTAGGCTCGAAGGCTAGTGGTCTGCTGATGCCGGAGATACCAAACATGCAGGATTACTTTGAGGCTTTGCTCGCCGAAATGTTCCAGTCTGCCCGTGCGGTGGTAGACAAATACCATGAGGAATGCAGGAATGAGGGCGTAGAAGGAGAGAAATAAAGGGCTCTCCCAGCCACTCAATGGGACCTCCCCCGGCACCTCCGAAGGAGGGGAGAAGAAAAATAGTCTTGTGGATATAGAGTGGTGGTAAACGGGTAGGGGGTTATATGTATAATGAAGGCTGTCCAAATGACTTTGCCATCCACTGCATGGACGGCCCTTGTGGCTGTCCGTTTGTCTTGAAAAGACAATGACTAAGTGTGTTATAGAAAACTTATATCAGTAGGGATAACACCCACAAACTTCGAAGAAGTTTAATTCTCGGTAACCCCAGCCAAGGGAGTGGAACGACCGCAGACTGTGGAATATCATGTGATATCATAAAAAACTCAGCGCTTCGGAGATGCGCTACAGCACGAAGTGCGCCTTAATGTAATTGTAAACATTATACGCGTTTCACGCTATAGCGCATCTCCGAAGCGCTGAGTGTTGATAATTAGTTTATCTCCTTATCTCACATTGCGCTACCGCTTATGTGGGACTATCGTTAGTTTAACCTCTGTCGAGGCTAGTGCTTCTGCGCTTCTATCACGCAGAATATGGCTTCCGAGTAAGACTTTTACAGCTTCTTGAACTCTGCGTAAATCTTTGCGGCGACTTCTTTCTGCTCGTCGTCGGAGAGCTTTACATGCTTGTGGAAGTCGACATCAGCCTCACTGTTGATAGGCAGGAGGTGGATGTGGGCGTGGTTGACCTCAAGACCGAGGACAACCTCTGCCACCTTCTTGCATGGGAAGGCGGCGCGGATAGCCTTGGCGACCTTCTTTGCGAAGACCTCAAAGGCTGCCAGCTCATCGTCTGGCATATCGAAGATGTAGTCAACTTCCTTCCGTGGGATTACGAGAGTGTGTCCCTTCACTACCGGATTGATGTCGAGGAAAGCGTAGAAGTTCTCGTCCTCTGCGCATTTGAAGCTGGGTATCTCGCCAGCTGCTATCTTGCTGAATAGTGTCATGTTGCCTCCTGTTTTTAAGCCTCAATACTAATCTTGTCGATGCGAACCTTAAGAACGCCGCGAGGTATCTTGATATTGACCTCGTCGCCAACCTTCTTGTTCAGAAGTCCCTGTGCGATAGGAGTCTTGATTGAAATCTTTCCTTGCTTAAGGTTTGCCTCGCTTTCGCTGACGATGGTATATTTCATCTGGCGCTCGGTAGCCAGGTTGGTCATAACGACTGTCGACATGAGCTGTACGGCATCAGTGCTCAGGCGCGATGTGTCCACAATCTTTGCCTGTGCGATGGTCATCTTCATATCGTTAATCTTTGCCTCGAGGTGCGCCTGTGCCTCTTTTGCGGCATCATACTCCGAATTCTCACTAAGGTCTCCCTTGTCGGCAGCTTCGGCAATGGCAGCCGATGCTTTCGGACGCTCTACCGACTCAAGTCTCTTGAGTTCTGCTACGAGTTTGTCGTAGCCTTCCTGTGACATGTATGCCATAATCGTATTCCTTTCATACGGACGCCCCTAACGGGGTCTTAGGGTAAAAATTACGACCTCGTCTCGATACGTTCCGCTTGTTTGTTAATTATTTCTTGATTTAAGGAAAATGCAAAAAAATAAAGAATTCCAACATCTTTAAATGTCGGAATCCTGTATCTGTGCATCTTTCTGTGTCCTGTTTGAGATTGCAAAGTTAACAATTCTTTTTTCTTTGAACAAATTTTTATTGGGAAAATTCATAATTGCAGCGCCCTTTTTTATTTATTTTACCCTTCCGTTGGGATTTTAACAAAATCAAAGAAAAATTGATATAAATCAAGAAAAACACTGTTTGCGCACACAAAAAGCATAATTTGTTTGGCGGCTATAATATAATAATGTAACTTTGCACTGTGTTTTTCATAGTATTAGATTTAAGGTTAACAAAGGTTGGACTACAGCGGTAGTCCTTTTTTTGTGCCCTTACGTATCTACTATATCTTATGGACATCAGGCTTGAAGACTTATCGATAGGATACAAGGGACAACCCTCTGTGGCGCGGAACATCAATGTTGAGTTCCGTGGCGGTCAGTTGTCGTGTCTTGTCGGTCGCAATGGAAGCGGTAAGTCGACGCTCTTGAAGACTGTCAGCGGGTTTCTTCCCGTCCGTGGTGGAGCTGTTTTTCTTGGCGACAAGAGCGTCAGCAGTATGTCGAAGCATGATTTGTCGCGCACCGTAGGCATTGTTCTTACGGGCAGTCCCGATGTCCAAAACCTCACAGTTGCCGAGACAGTCGCTCTCGGCCGTTCCCCATACACAGGTTTCTTTGGTACCCTTCGCTCTTCCGACAAGGCTATTGTCGATGCGGCAATAGCAGAAGTCGGCATCCAACCGCTTGCCGGAAAGATGATACAGAGCCTTTCCGACGGTGAGCGCCAGAAGGTTATGATAGCGCGTGCGTTAGCCCAGCAGACTCCGTCGATACTCCTTGACGAGCCGACGGCATTCCTCGACTATCCCTCCAAGTCTTCTTTGATGTCGCTACTTCACCGTCTTGCCCACGTTGACGGCAAGACCATCCTCCTTTCCACCCACGATTTAGACATTGCGCTCCGCTTTGCCGACTCCTTCTTCCTCATGTCTGAGGGGCAGCTGAGGGAGGTTGGTAAGGAGGAAGTCAAAGCAATGACCGACCAAAAGTAAGATTATTCCTCACCAAGCCTCCCCCATGACCTCTCCAAGCCTTCCCCTTGTGGGAGGCTTGGAGAGGTTTCTTGTCTAGTTTGCGGAGGTTTTAGTTGGTTGTTGCTAAGCTTTTAGAATGCGAAAGATAAGCTTTCGTCTCGGTTTTTAATTTATTTTTGCTTGAAAAATAAATTATTTTTCGTCTATTTTTAATTTATTTTTCTCTCATTTTTAATTTATTTTTCATCACAAAAGTTTAGGTTTCGTAATCCTGTTGATTAGCAATGAGTTGCCGAAAGGTAAAGTTTGACCTCTCCAAGCCTCCCCCAAGGGGAGGATGTTAAACACCTTATGCCTCCTAGCGCATAACTGCTAGGTAATCAAACATCCCCTCCTTGGGAGGGGCTTGGGGAGGTCGTGAAAGGCTTTTAAGGACCTAATGCCTCCTTGCGCATAGAAGGTCATCTGCTGCAGGGACGGCCCTTGTGGCTGTCCGCTCGTTCTGCAAGAACGAATACCAAAAGTTTTTATTTGCCCTTTCGGGCAATCGGGCAGCCACAAGGGCCGCCCCTGCAGTGGGAGCGCAAATTAGCGGTAATGCGCAAGCAGGCATTCGGTAACTAAACATCCTCCCCTTTGGGGAGGCTTGGTGAGGTCAAAGGGGAGGCTTGGAGAGGAATAAAACCTTTGTTCCTTCACGGCAGCGGCAGCAACCCTTCCCACCGGACGTCCCAACCCTTAGGGAATCCCGGATTGTTAGTAGTGTACCCGTCCCAACCAGCGCACATAAGGGCAATTGCCGTGAGAAGTCCACCATTGCCGGGGAGGTAACAACGGAGGCGGGATGACTGCCAGTTGTGTCCGTTGTTGAGGTAAGTATTCTTCGGGACGTTCATCAACAGAGCATTGACAGCATCGTCTGGGCGGTCGAGGCGCACAGCACACATTGCCGTCATGGGGTAGTCCCAGCCCCACGTCTTCTGCCAGTTCCAGTGGGACATTATCCAATTGTACGTCCGGTTCATACCGCTTATCGTGAAGAGACGGCTCTCCGGCAGCATTCCGTACGCTCCTAGAGGCATCGGATGGTCGCTTGCAAATTTGTCATCACCATTCGGAGAGTCCGTCTGCGCTGCACGATTGCTGATGAGCGGAGCGCCCTCAGCAACGGTATAAACAGAGACATCCATTTCCTTATTCATAGAATGGAGTGCGGAATCTTGTGGTGAGGCTGAAGGAAGCGGCTCCAGCCGGTTTATGATATCATCCCATAGGGCAACGCGTTGCTCGCCGAGCCGCACGCGCCATTGCTGCGCCATGCCCAGCGCCGTCAGCCAATACGACAGTTCGAAAGGAGAGTTGCGGACGGAGTCTGCCTTCATCGTCTCCTGGGCGGGGATGTATCCACGAATGATATACTGTTGGCGAAGCGAGTCGAACTCACAGAAGTCAGCCATAAACTCCGCCGTCTCATCGACAAGTCGGGCGTACTTGTGGAGTATCGAGTCGTTGTGGGTGGCTCGATATAGAAGTTCCGCAAGATAAATGATGTGCGGCTGCTGCCAGATAAGATAGCTGCCAACATTCGACGGAGCTTCCGCAGCGCTGGTATCAGTCATTTTCATCCACCGAACACCCTTGAATCCCTGCCGACGGGCTATCTCCCGCGCCATCGGCTCTGCACGGAAGTACCACTGAAGCGTATGCTCCAGCATCTCGGGATGCCCCCACAGCGCCTGCCACGCTTGATGCCAGTAAATCATTTCGAGGTGGAACTTCCCGAACCAGGAGTTGTATGTCAGTCCCGTCTCAGCTGGTGGGTAGTCCTGTGAATCGTTGACGGCAAGGAGATACTGGCTCAATACCGTCCGACGCTCCAACTCCCGTGCCCGCTTATCACTGACACGGCTGAAGTCGACGATGCCTCCGCGCCGCCAATAACTCTTCCAGTGTTGTGCCGAAGCCTTTTCTATAGATTTGAAAGATAACTCTTTACCAATCTTCAAGGCATCCCCGTTGCTTGCAAATCCATAGAGAATGACAGCCCTGTCGGGTACCGTGAAGTCATATTCGTTGCCGTTTATTCTGCCATTTGCCGGAATAACGCGCCCCGCTTTGTCCCTGCACAATATGTAAATATAATAAATTGCACTGTCGTTTTGCACTCTCAGCGTCTCCGTTCCGTTAGCTTTACCCACTCTGCTGACGCTTTGCCGCCGGGGAAGGAATGTCCAGTCGCAACCGTCGTCGCTGTGTTTCCCGGTGGGGTAGGGGAAGCGGAACCGCATCCTTATATGTCCGTTGTCGTCCTTCTGAGTCTTACCCTTGTCTGACTTCCTGTTTATTCGAACCGCCACGAAATCTCTCTCCGGGTGGCAGACGGTCTCGACATTGTACCGATAGCCATCGTTGTCGAACTCGGACGCGACCATACCCGTCCACATATCAAGCTTCTGATGCACATTTTTCAGCCGGGGCGTGTTCCCGAAGTCGAAACCAAGACAACCCAGATGCATGCGGTGAGGGTTGGCACGCAGCCAGTTCGACGCGTCGCGTTGCCGTCCTTTCTGCCTGAACTCAGCCGAATAGAGCTCTTCGTGTCCCCGTCCGAAGTCGTGGTTGACGAGAGCCTCCTCCGCTTTGTAGCCATTTGTGTTAGGGAAAGAGTGCCATGCCCAGTCGGAAAACGTTCCGAGGGGTATGCCGTTGGAGTAGTATTCGGGGTAGGTTTGCAGTCCGGTGGCATCCACGGTGACGGCGAAGTGGCCGTTGCCGACGGTGAATGACGACAGCGTATCGACCTTATCGATGTGTGGATTGTTGCGTTCGACAATCGGCTTGCGGTCGATGTGCTGAGCCGTTGCTGTGCAGACAGTGATCAGAGCTATAGCAATAGGTAAGATATTCTTTATCATTACATTCCGTGTTTTGCCCACAAAATTAAGAAAAACTTTTGAAAAGTCTTTCTTTTCCTTTGTCATTCCGCTCGTTTACATTAACTTTGCACCGATTTTGTAGAAGGCAAACAAACAATAAATGACGACGAAGCAAATACTTCTCATTAACGACTTATGCAGCTATGGTAAGGTATCGACAACGGCAATGTTGCCAATATTGTCATACTTCGGTATACCTGTAGGCATACTTCCTACCTCGCTGGTTTCGAATACTTTCGATTACGGACGCTACAGCATGCTGGAGACAACTGGATTCCTGCGCGATTCTTTCGACAAATGGAAAGAACTGGGCTTCGGTTTTGAGGCTATAGCTACCGGTTTCATACCGTCCCGTCAGCAGGCTGACATGATTTCGGCTTACTGCAAGGAACAGGCGGCAGCCGGGGCAACTGTTTTCGTCGACCCGATAATGGGCGATGAAGGCCAGCTCTACAAGGGTATGGCTGCCGACGAGCTTGTCGGGGTGATGCGTGAGATGATTTCCGTTGCCGATTTGTGCTACCCCAACTACACCGAAGCTTGCTACCTGACGGGCAGAAAGTACAATCCGGCGGGCGTGACGAAGGAAGAAGCCGCTGCCATGCTCGACGAGTTGCATGCCATCGGCTCAAAGTCGGTGCTCATAACGTCGGTCGATATTGACGGACAAACATCCGTTGCCGGATACAACCACACGACAGATGAGCACTTCTATCTGCCTTTCACCGAAATACCAGTCCACTTCCCCGGTACCGGCGACATCTTTTCGGCCATTCTTATTGGGCACATCCTGAACGGTGAACCTCTGAAGAGCAGTACCCGCAAGGCTATGGACGGCGTCTATACACTTATTGATTTGAACAAGGACAATGAGGATAAGAACCGCGGTATCCCATTGGAGAAGTATCTGAACGTACTCTGATATGGACTGGCTGAACTCATTGATTAGCATACAACCGGCTGTACAGGCAGTCGTCGTGGTGTCGCTGATATGCGCTATCGGCATGGCAATGGGCAAGATACGTTTCTTCGGTATCTCGCTGGGCATTGCTTTCGTATTCTTCATAGGTATCTTCCTCGGCAGCGTTGGCGTGGCAATAAACCACGATATGCTCATGTACTGCGAGGATTTCGGGCTCGTTCTTTTCGTCTATGCTCTCGGTCTGCACGTCGGACCTAACTTCTTCGGCTCGTTCCGCCGTGAGGGTATGACGCTGAACCTGTGGTCCTTGGCTGTCATTGTCCTCGGAACGATAATGGCAATAGCACTGGTGCCGCTGACGAAAGTCAGTATGCCCGATATGATTGGTGTCCTATGCGGTGCTACAACGAACACCCCGGCGCTTGGTGCTGCACAGTCGGCACTCGAGCACATGGGCATCGGAGGCGGACGCGCTGCACTTGCCACTGCCGTGACTTATCCTCTCGGTGTGCTTGGCGTTATCCTTGCCATTCTTTTTCTGAGGAAATGTTTCGTCAAGCCGACAGATTTGGAAATCCGTGAGACCGAGGACGACGACCATACATTTATCGGACAGTATCTCATTGTGAACCCTGCACTGGAGGGACGGACCATCGGTGATATTGCACATGACGCACGCTCGAAATTCATTATCAGTCGTCTGTGGCGCGCAGGTGAGGTTATCCTGCCTGTTGCCGGCACTGTCCTACATATCAACGACAGTGTCCTTGTGGTGACAAACAAGGACGAGGAGGGCACGATGGAAATGCTCTTCGGTAAGGAAATGCCGGGTGACTGGAATAAGGAAAAGATTGACTGGAACCATATCGACTCCAATGTGGAGAGCCGTATCATCGTGCTGACGAAGACGGCGCTCAACGGAAAGAAACTCGGACAGTTGCGCTTGCGCGATACTTATGGCGTAAACGTCAGCCGTGTGATACGTGGCGATATCAAGTTGCTTGCCACCGACGACCTCGTACTTCAATACGGCGACCGCCTGACACTTGTCGGCAAGCCTGATGCGATAGACAATGCGGAGAACTTCCTCGGCAATTCGGTCAAGACTCTTAACGAACCGAATATCGGAAGCATATTCCTCGGTATGGTGCTCGGTGTCGCCCTTGGTATGATACCTGTAACGCTGCCGGGCATGCAGAGTCCTATCCGCCTCGGAATAGCAGGTGGTCCTATCGTGATGGGTATCGTCATTGGTGCGCTCGGACCACGAATGCACTTCATTTCGTACACGACGCGCTCGGCATCGCTCATGCTGCGCCGCCTGGGGCTTGCCCTCTACCTCGCCTGCCTTGGTCTCGACGCCGGTAAGGGCTTCCTTTCGACGGTCATTCAGCCTGAGGGTCTGCTGTGGGTTGGTATCGGATTCGTGCTCACCGTAGTACCGGTGACAGTCATTGGCTTCATCGCTCTTCGCACGCATAAGTTCGATTACGGAACGATATGCGGCATTATGTGTGGCTCAATGGCAAATCCAATGGCACTGGGCTATGCCAACGACAACTTAAAAGGGGACACAGCGAGCATCAGTTATGCGTCGGTGTATCCCCTGGGAATGTTCGTTCGCGTTATTATAGCGCAAATTCTTGTAATGTTTTTGGTTTAGTCGGCGACGGGTTACCACAGCTCGACCTGTGGACTTGTGCCTTCATACTGCGGCATGCACATACCGGCGGTGGCGCCGAGGAATGTCGGGTCGCAGATTAGGTAGCGGCTGCCGTCCTTGTATATGTAGCCGTCGCCACGCAGATTCTTGTCCGTGAACTTCACTGCTGTTGCCTCGTGGTTCGGGTAATAGAGCAGATGGACGTCGAGGTGGAGCAGGTTCCTGACGAGAAAAGCAAACAGGACGGCACGGTCTTCGCAGTCGTTGTAAGGATAAAGGAAGTTTTCTTCGACGAAGAAAGGCTTCTCGTAGCCAAACTGATCGGTATCGGTCTTGTACTTGAAGGCATACTGTACGAAGTGCAACAGTCTGTCGACAGCATCCTTTTCGGATAGTCCGGCTATTTGCGGGGCTATCTGTTCCAATATATTCTTTCTGAAACTCTGCGACAGACACGATGCTGCATAGACGGGAACGTCGGTCTGCGGATAATCGGTGGCTACCGACAGTGGCACGTCGGCAACGCTTCCCTTAACGCTTATCGTTCCGTCAGTCACGTTGAAGTTACCGCTGGAGCCGTTGGGGAGCCCCGATGGCAACGCAGGATTTTCCAAAACGAGGTTCACGGCTTTGCCAAGGCTTGAGTTTTTGGGAAGTTCACAAGTCGAGATGGCGCCGAATCCTTCGCCATTATATAGTCCGGTGTCTTTCCCGAATACGTAATATCGACTTCCATCGACCTCCACGTACGGGCGATCGAATACCTCCTGGCGGAAGGCAACAAGCAAAAGCAATCGCTCCCGGCCACGTCCGAGGCGCACGTTGTAGCCCATGTTGGCGAGAAGATACTGACTCAGGAGTATGCTGGAGTTGCTGTCGTCTTTGTAAATGGCGTCGCTGTACTTGCGGATGAGCACCACCGTGAGCCAGTCGTTGAGCCTCAGACCAGTGCGAAGCAACTCGATGTATGGCTTGGCGGTGCGGTAGGCGTTGTCGTTTTGTAGCGAACTCCACAGCTTGCTTACGTCGTGCTCATTCGTGGAAGCAAGTCTCGGGAGCGTGAGGCTTGCCGCGCGAACTGTTGCCGTGTAGAATTTGAATGATATGGTGGGCTGACTTGGCGATACAACGGGCGGCGTTGGTGGCACGTATGTCTCCGGCTGAGGCTTGGGTTGTGGCTGTTGGGGCGAAGGAACATCTGCAAACGGGGTCGTATCGCTGTTCGGCGCCTCAGGAGCGTGCAGTGGTTTGTCCGGAAAACGGGCCTTGCCGCGGAATGTCTCATAGTCTTTCCATGCCTTGTCGAGGAACTGCGCGTAGTCGTCGAGTACCTGACGGCGGAATTGTCCGTAGTCGCTGAGGACTTGTTTTCGGAAGTTCTCATAGCCGCCGGTGTCCTGTGCGGCTGCTGTCAGGCACAGAGGCAATGCCAATGCAAGTATAATTCGTTTGCTGTTCATTGTTTTTAGTGGTTTGAACAGGTTGCTTTCGTTTTACAATTGTCGTTTATCAGAAGTCGCCGGGACCGTATAGTCCGAAGTTGGGGTCCTTCTCCGGTTGCCACGTGCGTACCTTGATGAGTGGGTGCTCAGGGTCGTTTATGTCGACCATGAGGAACAGATAGCCTTTGTCGCCATAGGTCGTCGAGTAGTAGTCCTGAGCTATCTGGATGGCGTACAGTTCTCCGCCCTTTCCCATCTTTATCACGTCGTTGTTGGCAAAGCGTATGTTAACGAACTCGTTGCTGGCGAACGTGCGAGCAAGGTTGCGCAGGTACTGGTCCTTAGTTTGTCGGTTGTAACGGATTATGCTGTTGTTCTTGACCCGGTAGGTACTTTCGTGAACGTGATACATAACCGGCTGGCGACGAACGATGCGCCCCGTGATGATGACAGCATCGTCGTCGAATATCGTACGTATGTAATCGAGACGCTTAAGGGCGTAGGCTGTCTTGTAGTTCTCGAGGAAATCCATTATTGCCTTGCGTGCAGACTCCGACCAAACGGTCTTTCCGAGGATGTCGTTCTCGGCGCGGGAACCGAGTCCGAAGGCTATATTGGAAATCTTTCCGTCGTCATCGAAGGTGAAAACCAAGTCCTCGACGAATGCCTTTCTGACTCCGCGGCGGAACGAGAAAGCCATTTGCAGACCACGGCCGACTACCGTGCTGTCGTCCCTATATACCTTATATATAGGGTTGCCCACAACTCGTGCGGAGCCGTACTTTATCAGTCGGTTGTAGATATCGAGTCCGTCGGTGGTGAATAGCTCGTCAACGGAGTCGTACTGCCGTGTCTTAACCGCATTGGCAACTTGCTCCATGATGCGTGCGTAGCGCTCGTTGCCCTCGCGTGGAGATTCCAGTGTGGCGACGGTTTCTGTGGTTCGCTGTTGCAATTGGGCTATTGCTTTGTCGGCAACCTTGCTCGCGTTGTCGGTCTTCAGCAAGACATTGGCATACGCAGCACGAAATGGCGTCGACTTGATGGAGTTCATCACGCTCTCAATCTCTGGGTCGATGTGGGCTTGTCCACGGTATTCGAACTCGTATTTCAGCTCATACTGCTTCTTGTCGGTATTCGCCGGTATCTCAAGAACTCCAACTCCGTCCTTCGCGCTGTAGATATTGCTCCATCCCATGCCGTCGAAGTAAGTGTAATCGACTGACGTTACGGGTTGTCCCTTGTAGGTAAAGCTGAGCATTGCGTCGTTTCCGCCCATCCCGGAGTAGCTTACCTTGATGTTGCCAAGTACTTCGCTGATTTTCTCCGGAAGCCATACCGACAGCAGGGTGTTGCTGCCTTCGAGTTTCATTTCATTGGGATTCTGAAGCGAACGGAGAAGGATGTATGCCCAATAGTAGCACCGCAGCGCGTCGTCGATTTTCAATTGCTCTTCAGCTTTGCCTGCAATCTCTATCAAACTGTTGATTTTGAGTTTGCGGGAGGCGAATATCTTGTCAATCTCTGAGCGTTTTATCCATCGCCCAACATGAGCGTCGGGCTCGTTCTGAAGGATTATTCGCTCGGTGTTGGTAAGCGTTGCCTGCGAGTAAGTTTGTATCGTGGAACGGAAATCGGTACTCGACTGGACGTTGTCGTCTACTACTTTCTCTTCGTTTGAGTGGCTTGTGACGCTCGAAACATTGACTGCAATCTTGCTGATGAGGTCCGACAAAGCTTGACGGTCGGCCTCTTCGATGGTGGCACCGTAGCCTTCGCCCGTCAGATAGAGGCTGCTCGTCTTGATATAGTCCCAGTTTTGCGGCAGTGCCGACAACGTTGTGAGCAATAGCAATGTGACAATAAGGACTCTCTTCATGATATGATAGTGCTTTGTTGGTATGCAATCAATGTGGTTCGGTTGTATTGTAGGCGATTATTCCGCGGGCTTCACGTCCTTCTTCGCAAAGCCTTCTTGAACGAAATCGCTAACTTGCTGGGCATACTTCTGCGCTGCCTGGCTTTCCTTCATGGCGTTCTCCATGGCGCGGATGCGGGCTTTCGTGGCGGCATCCTCGTTGATTATGAAGAAGACTTGCATGGCATGAGTGCCGTCCTTGAAGTTTTTGACAACGGCGAACGACTCCTGCATCTCACCCTTTATCTCCCTTTCGACGAGGGTTTCGTAAGCGGAATAGAAGTGGTCGAACTCCGATGATACGTCGTCGGCATTACCGGCGATGTCGCTGACGATACGTCCCTTGACGTAGCTGCCCGTCTGACGTGCGTACTCATTGCATGCATTGTTTATCGCCATTTGCTTTCCGACGTTCATCGACTTGAACTTCGATGCCTCGCCCATTAGCTCGTAGCCGTTCTCTCCTAGCTCTTCAAGTTTGCTGTAGTGGTTCAACAATGCTACGTCGATAGAGCGGGTACTGCCGTAGAGCTTCCATCCGTCCTTCTTGAACTCCTTTATCTTCTGCTTATACTCTTTCTTCAGAGCCTTGCGGAGCTCTTTGTTGAGCATCTTTTGTGTCTTTGTCTGGCTTTGAGCGCTTACAGATGGTGCTACAAGCAGCATTGCCATAAGGAATAAAAGAATCTTTTTCATTGTTAGTCTGGGTTTTAGTGGGTGTTATGTTAATATAATGTTCCTCTGCCTTGGGTTATCATCATGGTCTCTTCACGTGAGTTTCCCTGATAAAAATAGATATATCCCGTGCGCGAATAGCTGCTGCTGTTCTTGTCGACGGTTACGGTCAAGACTGTCTCTCCGGCTGCTCCTTTGGTCGGGGTGATGCTTATCCACGAGTAGTTGCATCGTGCGGTCCAGTCGTAATCGGACTTGATGGTCATGGTGAACGTCTCCCCGTAGCTGCTGACAGTTCTGTCCGAGAAGCCTGTCAGTGTGGGCTTGGCTTGCGAAATGTTGATGCTCTTTGTACCGGTGTGCATCGATGAGTAGCCGAGATAGTCGTAACTGAGTTGCACATTGCCAGAACGTACCATGTTGGAGGTGTTCGGCTCGGCTGTTATCGTCAGGAGATTGCTGTTTAATGTGGCGTTGATGAAATACGAGGAACTGCTTACCTGGACGTTGTTGCAGTTCGTTATGATGCGCCTAGTTATCGTTCCGCCTGCCACCGGGAAACGTATGCTCTCGTCATCGATGTCGAACTCCGGTGCGGCTGCTCTTTGTACGACTACGGTTGACTTGCTTTCGCCTCCGCTCTGACCGTCGTAGCTGAGTGTAATGATGCCCCTTCGCTTCAAGTAAGCACACGGATTGTCATCGAAAGTGCAGGTGACGGTTTCGCTTCCGTTACCGCTGGACGGGCTGAAGTGTATCCATGACGCACCGGAGGATACGTTCCATTGCGTAGAACTTGCCGCACTGACTTGCAATTCGTATTTCGCTGATGAGGCATCAACGTCGAATGAGTCCTCATAGTTGTACCATGTGGCGTAGTTTGCGTCCTTCGAGATAGTGTAATTGCCATCTTCAACGAGCTCATCGAGCTTTCCGTCGCATCCTATCATTGCCATTGCTAATAGCGGCAGTGCAACTGCGGTTATATAATGTCTTATTTTGTTCATAGCGTTTAGAAGTAAAGGTTAAGTCCAGCGGATATGTTGAAGCCGTCGCTCCAGCCCTTTATGTCGTCCGAAACATCCGAAAGCTTCTCGTAAAGTTTGTTTTTGTTGACGTTGAACGAATACGACGGGGTTACAACAATACTCAGACCATTGACTAAGGCGAACTGAAACTTGACGTCGCCAATGACACTTATGGCGTAGGTAGCTTCTTCGAGGTCAGAGTCGGAGTAACCTGATATGCCCTCGTCGGAGTAATAATAACGCGAGCCGGACGTACGAATGTTCTCTATGGAGTTCTTGTCGACAGCCACTTGGAGCACTCCGCAGCCCACTTGAGGTGTAATACGGAGTCGTCCCCCAAGCTTAATGCCGTATCCAACCTTGCCCCCGAAGAATGCTTTTGCTTTCATCTTGGCGGTGAAATAAGAGTCGTTGGACGATGAAGGATTAAAACTCAGGGCATCGCTCTTCGTGAATCCGCCTGCATAAAAGCCTTCGATGTTGACGTTACTGGCGTAGAATCCAACCGCACCGTACCACGCCGTGAGCGACGGAGCTTGTGCGCCGCCTTCGACATAGAACTCGTTCTTGCTGTAATAGATGCGTAGCAAACGCTTTGAGAATGTCATTCCGTCACTCTTGAAGTCATTGTCACCCTCGTAGGAATCGTGCTTCGGCGATGTCATTAGGATGTGGTGCTTGCCCGTTTGCAGTTCCTGCGTCAGCGGTGTAGTACCAACGTACGAGTTGTCGACGTACAAACTCACGTTCTCAGGATGCGAACGGAAGTTCACCGTTACAGCACTGACCATCGATAGGGTACGTTCGAAGTTCTCGCCTTCGCTCAAATCGATGTCGAATTGTTGTGAACGGTATCCCTTTTGGGTAACGTAGACGGTGTGTCTGCCTATTATCACCTTGTCATCGTAGAAGTCCGAAGTCTCGTCCGAGAAGCGTCCGTTGTCAATGCGCACACGAACGGGAATATACCCCTCCGTCTTTATGTTCACGGAAGCATAGATTGGCGTTGGCGCTTCGAGCTCGTAGTTGGCGCTTTGGCCCGTCACCACGCGTATGTTCTTTGTCGTTGTGCGGTACTTGTCACGTCTGCATTCGACCACATGCTGCCCCGAACCGACACTGTCGGTGTAGCTTCCGATGCCGACGAGGTCGCCGTCGATGTATATCGAAGCATTTTTGTCGGGCACGGTGAGCGTCAGCAGTCCGTAGTTGGCTACCAATTCCGGTGACAAATAAGTGACTTGGCTATCTTTGACAACGACCTCCTGCTCGTAGGTTTCATAGAGAGGGTCAGCTATTTTAATCTCATGTTGACCGCTGTTGACATCGAACAGTCTGTCTGTAATGTTTCCGCGCGCTTCGTTGTCGATATAAAGCTTGGCGCCACGGAGGAAGAAATAGTTTGAGAAACGAAGCCAACCCCATGCCTGTTTCAGCTTAACGTCCTTCACCTTTGGCTCTTCCTCGCTGTTGATAACTACTGTATCCTCCAGCTGATGGTATCTGTCGGCTGTTATAATGTAGCGATGCGTACCGAAGGAGAGGGTCTTCTCGAATCTTCCATTTGATATATGCTCGATGCTTCCGTTAAAGTTGACTTCCGCATTCCTTGGCTCTATGCTGAGGATAAGTCTTCCGTGGTGCGTGTCATCAAAGACATTGGTCACGACTCTGTCAGTCGTAAGCTTCATGATGTACGTCGTTGCCTTCTTGATACTTGTCGAGAAGTCGTACGTAATGGTGCCAAGTTGAGGATGGCTGATGGTCAAATGCTTTGCGCCGTAGGGCAAATAGACCCATATCTCTGCCGTATGGTTGTCATCAACAGCCTTAACGCCAATGCTGCCGGCATCGAATTTGAATCCCTTCTCTGTTGTTCTGACTTTGATTAACGCACACTTGTTGCCGTTCTGGTCGTAAACCGTAGTGCCGTCGAGGTTCGCCGTCAGGTCCGTCGGGTCGATATTGAAACTTTCCACGTGAATTTTGTCGCTTTGAGCCAAAAGGGAAAGCGGCACCATCAACAAGGTAAGAAAGAGGATAGTAAGTCTTCTCATAAGTTAATTGTTGGTTATAGAGAAACGCAGACGCCCCCGGTGCCTGCGCTGTTATTGTTTGTAGTGTCGTTGCAAAGGTAGTAATTAAATTCAGATTAGGCAACGATTTCTCACTTTTTTTCCCCCTTTTCCGTGCAGGTAAACTTGATATTGGCGAAGACTGTATCCCCGTGGCTTACAGAAACCTGCGCTGTTACATTGCCGTCGTCGTCCGTTGCGATGCCGCTGAGGCTTACTTCGACAGTCTTCGTGTCCTTCGGAGAAAGGATATTGAGGAACCGTGCGTCCTTGATGGCTGCAATTTCCAAGTCTGAACCTTGTTGCCGTGACAGTGCATCGCATGCTGTCTGAAGGATAACGACGCCCGGTGTGACTGGATTTTCTGGGAAATGCGCTTTGTAAATGAAGCATTCCGGGTCGAGCTCAAGCGTCTCCAAGTAGCCATCATCGGTATTCTCTGACGACAAAAACTTGTAAATGGATTTATGGGCGACGACATCTGCGCTAGCCTCCGACGGCTTAACGGCTTTCGACATATCAGGCGCAGCACCGCTTTCAGCAAGCTTTATCTGTCCCTTAGCCATCAGTTCGTCGCCAACGGATATTGTTGCGACGGCAAGAGTGACTCCCATCACCTCATCGATAATGTCGGTTTTTGTCGTGATAGTGTCCCCCGCTTTGGGATGTCCGAGAATTTTCAGCTTGCGAACAGAGCCGATAACGCCAATCTTAATGCCATCGTGCTTGATGTATTTGCTGACGTAGCCCATCCTTGCCGCACAACTTTGAGCTATGTTCTCTACCATCCCGGCAGTGTGGAAACGACCGTCGGCGGCAAAGATGTTGCTCGGCTTAATCACCGTTTCCGTCGTTACACCTTCCTCGCTGCATGCCGTCAGTTTGCCAATCATGACGAATGGCTCCTGCTGGGGTAATAGAGTGTGAATGTCTATATCGCTTGGATTAATCTTGTTGTCCATATATAATATATATATGTATAGGGCTTGATAATTGAATTAATGCCTCAGCCATGCCTCAGGATTGAGCTTTGACGTCTCCTTGCGCAACTGGAACTGAAGGATACCATCACCACCGACGTTGCCGATGGTCTGTCCTGTGTTCACTTGCTGGCCCTTGTGGACATTCACTGACGAGAGATTGGCGTACACGGTGATGTATGCTCCATGTCGAATCATGACCACTGACGTACCGCTGAAGCTGAATACGGCGCTGACCTCACCACGGAACACAGCGCGAACACCAGCTCCGCTGCCTCCCTTGATGTTTATTCCGCTGTTGCTGAGCCTTACATTGCTGAGCCCCTCTACGCTATACTGACCGAAGTGACTGACTATGCGACCGCTGAGTGGCATCGGCAGACGACCACGGTTGTTTGCGAAGCTACCTGTCAGAGCCCTGTCGGACGAGCTAAGGGTGGCTCCCGCATCCGCATCGTCCTCTCTTGCCTGTGCAGCGGCACGCTGTCTCTCGGCGGCAGCCTTTCTTTCGGCAGCCATACGCTGAGCCTCAGCCTCACGGGCTTGCTGTTGCGCACGCTCACGACGTGCCGCCGCCTCCCTTGCCGCTTCCTCAGCGCGCTGCTTTGCGGCAGCTTCCTTCGCGGCACGAGCCTCCGCTTCAGCCTTGCGGCGTGCGTTTTCGGCAGCCTGAGCCTCCGCTCTTGCCTTCGCTTCTCGAGCCCGGGCCTCAGCCACACGACGTGCATTCTCTTGTGCCGCACGCTGTGCAGCGGCACGCTTTCGTGCCTGGTCGGCAGCACGAGCCCTTTGCGCGGCAGCCTGTGCCGCAGCCCTCGCTCTTGCTTCCTGTGCCGCACGTGCCCTTGCCTTTTCTATTTCGACAGCGATGAGGCGGTCGATTTGCGCATCAAGAGCGCTTTGCTTCTGCCTCTGCTGGTTGATAACGCTTTGCAGCGTAGCCTGGTCTTGCTGCAAGGAAGCCACCACTCCCTGCTGCTCAGCCTTGCTGTTCTCCATCTGCGCATGCACATTCTGACTGCGGACGAGCAACTTCGATTTATTGCCACGTACATCCTTGAGCTGGTCGTGCTTGTCGCTGACAATCTGCTGTTGCTGTTTCAGGAGCTCACCCTGAGCCCGCTGGTATGCCGCATACTCATGTACGAAGCGCAAACGACGGTACATCTGCGTCAGACTCTTTGCCGAGAATATGAACATCAGCTTGTCCTGAATGCTGCGATGGCGTGCCATGTATCGCATAGACGATATAAACTTGTCGCGGCGCTCGCCCAATTCCGACTCCAAAGTCGAAATCTGCCCGTTCAGGATACCGATGTTATCATCGAGACCGTGTATGTCGTGCTGAATGGTATCTATGCTTCTCTGCTTCTGGTCGATGTCCGCGCTGAGTGCCTCAATCTTTGTGAGGCGCTCTTTTACGTCGACTTCCTTGTCGTTGTATTCCTTTTCCTTGTTCTGAATGTCACGCTGGATATTCTTCTTCTGCTGTTCCAGACCCTTTATCTCGTTAGTCTTGGTGTACTTCGGAGCCTGATTTTGATTGCCGCCTCTACCCCGCCTTTGCGTAGTGCGGCGGTTCTGCTGCTGCGGTTGCTGCTTGTGCTTATTGTTGTTCTTGCCTTGCTGCGCCGTGTTCCGGTGTTGGGGAGTAGCCTTAGCAGGCTTTCCCTTAGCGACGGCAGTAGTCTTCACCTTGCCCGTAGTCGTCTTATGACGCTGCGCGTAAGGAGCCATTGTGCACAATAAGAGTAGAAGAAAAAGTGTTAATATGCGTTTCATCAGAATCAATGTCCCATTAATTTACCTAAGATATCCTCAACGGCAACTTCCTTGTATTTGTCGGAAAGAGTCGTGTTTGCCTCCCAGTCGCTCGACGTCGTTATATTGTCAGCAACGAAGGAAGCCTTGATGGTCCTCGTCTTGCCCGTCGCCGGAGTCGTAACAGTCATCGTGTTGGAATACGGGAACGGCTTTGAGCCGAGCGTACGGAAACCTGAATAGTCCCAGACGAGCGTCGATATACCGTGTCCGGGGCTCTTGTAGTCGACCCGTGTCTGACGGATAGTGGCATCGCTGCGCTGCGTTGTCCATGTGAACGACAGTTTGCCGTCGGTCAGAGTGACAGGAACCTGCGCCTTGTAGCCTGCTACATCAGCCTTGAAACTGTCGAGGTCGGTGTATCCAACGGCAGTCTTGCCCGGCAGGTAAAGCTGATTCCAGAACAGCGTCTGCAAGGTATAGAAGTTTATTCCGTTGTCTTTGAGGAACGAAACCTTGTTGTAAGGAGCCTTGACGTACTCCTTGTGCATTCGGTCGACAAAGAGAACGTAGTCCGGCGTGAACTCAATGCGTCCCACTTCCGTACCGATGATTGGCATTTGCAGCGACAAACGAATGACCGTATTTTTCCTCATGCGAAGTTGTCCAGGTACGCTTATCTCCTTGCCGCCGTCACGTGAGACAGTGAAAGTTATCCCCTCGATGATATTCTTCTGAAAAGAAGCATTGCTGTTGACCTTGTCCAGGTAGTCAATCTTTGCCTTGTCGCCGTCGTCGGTGGTCTTCTGGACAGTCGTTGCCTTAGCGGTTGGCTGCACTGTCGACTTCTGCGAGGCACATGCCGTTACTGCGAACGACGCTGCCAGAGCTATGGTGAGTGTGTTGTTTTTCATTCCTTAATGTACTTTTTGAGTTCAATCTTACGCTTGAGGAGCGCGCTTCCGCTTCCGCCCTGCAAGGCCTTGTTCCAGTATTCGAGAGCTTTATCCGTCTCGCCGTTCATCGAGTAGATGTCGCCGGCGTGCTCAATGACCACGTCGCTTAGCGTAGAGTCGTTCTCAATGGCACGGTCGATGTACGTCTTTGCGTCCGCATACTTTCCTTCCATGAACAAAATCCAAGCGTAAGTGTCGAGGAACGTACTGTTGTTTGGCTCTGCGTCGATGGTCTTACGGCTCATCGTCTCAGCCTTTTCCAGTTTTTCGTTCTTCTCGCTGAGGTAGTATGCGTAGTTGTTCAGTGCTCCCACGTTGTCGGGTTTCCACTGTAAGCACTTGTCGTAGGCGGCAAATGCGAGACTGTCCTGTCCCTTTTCGTGGTAGATATCGCCCATGATGGCATAGAAATCGGCAACGATGTCAGGGTCGCTGTCCTTGTTTATCTGTGTGACACCTTTCTGGAAGACCTCCAATGTCTGGTCGTTCTCCTTCTTCATGTAGTGGGCAAGACCCTCAAAGTAGTAGAACACCATCTCGTCAGGGTTGTATTCTTGTCCCGGATGACTGATGGCAATGACCTTGTCGTAGTTCTGCGTCTTCCATATATCCTGCAAAAGCGCAACTCGTGCCGAAGTGTTGTCGGGCTCAACTTCCAACGCCTTGACGTAGACTGAGTCGATGTCGGCTTCCGGCATTTGGTGGAGGAGCATATAGCCGGCCTTCAAAAGATAAATCTGACCGTCCTTCTGCGGCTGTTGCAGTACCTCGTCGATGAGGTTCATCATTGCCACCGAGTCGCCGCCCTGCTTCTCGTTGTTGATTATTGCCTGACGGAGCAGAGTCACCTTGGTGTCGGACGGAGTCTCGGAATCTGTGAGAAGCTGACGCAGTAGTTCCTTGAACTTGGCGTGGTCGCGGGTGTTGTAGTAGTCGAGCAACGACAAACGCGCCGGCACGTTCTTAGGCTCCTGACGCAGAACCGACATCAACTGCTTGTAGGCTTCTTTCGTACGGTCGTTGCGGAGCAGCCAGTTGCCGTACATGACGGAGTACCCCAGTTCGTTAGGACGTTTGGCAATGAGGTCCTTCAGTACGTTTTCCTCCTCGCGCTTCTTGCCCTGCTGCTCGTAGACCTGCATCTTCGTGAGCGAGATACGATCGCTTGAGCCCTGTATAGTCTCAAGTCTGTCGAGCATGGCAATCATCTTGTCGTAATCGTTCTGCGAGCCATAGAGTTGCAGCATCACCGTTATTATGTCCGGATTGTTGCGGTCGATGGCATACAGTTTCTCGTATGCTGTGATAGCCTTGGGGTAGTCCTTGCTGTTGATATAGAACTGACCGAGTTTCTCCAGGTATGTCGTGTTCGTCGGAGCGAGCCTTGCTGCCGTCTCGAAACACTTGCCGGCGAGCGTGTCGTTCTGCAAGGTAATGTAGAATCCCGCAAGGTTATAGTACGTCTCCGGAGAGTTCGGGTTCAGCTCCAGGGCGTGTTGGAAGAGGTCGAAGGCTGCCGACAGGTTTCCTTCGGCCTGTTGATTGATAGCCTCAAGGAAGAAATATTCGAAGCGGCGTTGCTCATCCGGTGTCAGCGTTGTGGCGGTATCGCCCTGCTCCTGCTGCACGACGGCATTCGAAGCCATCGCCGGCACGGCAGCGATGCACGCCAGAACAGCGATGATAAGCTTCCGTGTTATGTTCATTATTCTGCTTTTCATTATTCCTGTAAAATCTGTTTTACTTCACTCCGGTGTGCCCGTAGCCGCCGGTGCCGCGCTCTGTGGCGTCGAGCTCGTCGACAACTTCAAACGTGGCATGCTCATGACGGGCGATTACCATCTGCGCAATGCGCTCTCCGTCGTTGATGATGAAGTCCTCGGTGGAGAAGTTTACGAGCAGTACCTTCACCTCTCCGCGGTAGTCGGCATCGATAGTTCCGGGCGTATTGAGCACCGTTATGCCGTGCTTCAGGGCGAGACCGCTGCGTGGACGCACCTGTGCCTCGTAGCCGGCGGGCAGCGCTATGTACAGTCCCGTTGGTATAAGACGGCGCTCCATAGGGTGAAGTGTTATGGCTTCGTCGATGTTTGCACGCAGGTCCATGCCCGCACTCTGCTCTGTGGCATACTCTGGTAGCTGCTGGTGTCCGCGGTTTACTACTTTTATCTTCATGAGAGTGAATGGTGTTTGTTATTCTTTTAAACTGCAAATTTAATGAATTCCCGTCATATAACTCAATTTTCAACTCAGAAAAGCACGTTTTTAGCCAAATTTAATTACTTTTGCGGATGGTAATGAATTAAGATTGAATGAACTGGAAACAACTCATATCAAACAAACGGCTAGGACAAGAGCATAAGCATCCTGCACGCCACGACGACCGTTCGGAGTTTAAGCGCGACAGTGACAGGCTTATTTATTCGGCTCCGTTCCGTCGGTTGCAGAACAAGACGCAAGTGTTCCCGCTGCCGGGCTCTATCTTCGTGCACAACAGACTTACCCATTCGCTCGAGGTCTCTTCGCTGGGGAAGTCGCTCGGCGATGATGTGGCACGCATATTGGTGCAGCGCCATCCCGAGCTTCGCGACACTCTGTTCGAGGAGATTGGTACAATCGTACAGGCGGCGGGACTCGCCCACGACATGGGGAACCCTCCCTTCGGTCACAGTGGAGAAAAAGCTATACAGTCGTTCTTCACCGAAGGCGCCGGCATGGGGCTTCGTGAGCAGGTGTCGGAGCGTTTCTGGTCGGACATTACCCATTTTGAGGGCAACGCAAACGCCTTCCGCCTGCTGACGCATCGCTTCAAAGGACGCCGCCGTGGGGGCTTCGTGATGACCTACTCGACGCTCGCTGCAATCGTGAAGTATCCGTTCACGTCGATGCGAGCTGGCAAACACGGCAAGTTCGGCTTCTTCCATGACGAGCAGGACTACTTCCGCCGCATCGCCACCGAACTCGGAATGATATGCAAGGATACGTCGGAGGACGGACTCTGCTATGCCCGCCACCCGCTCGTTTACCTCACTGAGGCCGCCGACGATATATGTTATGAGATTATGGACATCGAGGATGCCCACAAGCTTAAGTTGCTATCGTACGACGAGACGGCGCAACTGCTGTTGGCTTACTTCGACGATGATACTCGGAAGAACATTCTCCAGCGTATGGTTGACGAGGGAGTCGAGGACGAAAACGAAAAGGTGGTGTACATGCGTGCATGTGCCGTCGGCAAATTGGAAACGGAATGTGTGCGTGCATTTACCGAAAACGAGGATGCAATACTGAATGGTACGTTCCAAGGGTCGCTCATCGACAATATCAGTGAGCCTGCCCGGACGGCTTACCGCAACAGTTCGCGGGTCTCGGTGCAGAAGATTTACCGCTCGAAGACGGTCACCGACGTCGAGCTCAGTGGTTACAAGATAATGGAAACACTCATGGAGACGTTCATAGGTGCCGCCGTCAAGCCTGAGACTTACCACTCGCAGCAGCTTATCCGACGCGTCAGCAGTCAGTATGACATTGACAGCGACAACCTCGAAACGCGTATCATGGCGGTCATCGACTACATAAGCGGTATGACGGACGTCTACGCCCTCGATGTCTACCAGAAGATAAACGGCATGTCCCTGCCAATAATCTGAGGCCCGCCGTAGCCCATCTTAGGCGCCGATAAGCTTTTATAACCTCTTATAACAGCCTGTCATCGCCTGCAATAACACTCCTCCACCAAACAACAAGCAACTATGTCAGAATATCAGAAGACCTTTCCCGACCTCATGGTCGGCAAGAAAATAATTTACGTCCACGGCTTTATGTCAGCCGGAAGTACTCACACTGCACAGATGCTGCGCGACTATATGCCGCAGTCTACTGTCATTTCGCCGGATTTACCGATACATCCCGAGGAGGCAATGGCACTGTTGCACTCGCTCGTTGACACCGAGAAGCCAGACCTTATCATAGGAACGTCGATGGGCGGAATGTATACGGAGATGCTGACGGGCGTCGACCGTATCTGTGTGAACCCTGCTTTCGAGATGGGCGATACCATTTTGCAGAACAATATGCTCGGAAAGCAAACCTATCAGAACCCGCGCAAGGACGGTGTTCAGGAGGTTATCGTGACGAAGGCGTTGCAAAAGGAGTATAAGGAGATGACGACTCACTGCTTCGAACATGTGACGCCGGAGGAGCAGAAGCGTGTTTTCGGTCTCTTTGGCGACGAAGACCCGGTCGTGCACACTTTTGAGTTGTTCAAGAGTCACTATCCTCAGGCGATACACTTCCATGGTGAGCACCGCCTTATCGACAAGGTCGTGTTCCACTATCTCATGCCTGTCGTGCGCTGGATAGACGACAAACAGGAGGGACGGGAGCGTCCGACGGTGTTCATTCATTGGGATACGCTGGCTGACGATTACGGTAAACCGAAGTCGAGTCTGCACAAGGCCTACGAGTTCTTGCTCGACAACTACAACGTTTACTTCGTTGCGCCGGCGCCGACGAACGACCACGAGTTCTTGCCGAAGGTGCAGCAGTGGGTCGAGGAGTACATCAGTGCACCGGCATGGAACCATATCGTGTTCACCAACCAGCCGCAAATGCTCTATGGCGACTACCTTATCTCCACTCACCATTCCGTCGATACCATCGGCACCGGCATCGAATTCGGCAGCGATGAGTTCAAAACGTGGGATGAAATCATCACCTTCTTCAGCAGGTTGGATGGGCAGTAAAAGGCTTTTACCTCACCAAGCCCAAGATAAAACCTCCCCAAGCCCCAGGCGATTTCCTCTCCAAGCCTCCCCTTGGGGTAGGCTTGGAGAGGTCAAACATTACCTTTCGGCAACTCATTGCTAATCAACTTGATTGCCACACCTAACCTTTCGTGACGAAAAATAAATTAAAAATGGAAGAAAAATAAATTAAAAATGGATCAAAAATAATTTATTTTTCAACGAAAAATAAATTAAAAACCAAAACGAAACCTAAGCTTTCACATTCTGAAAGCTAAAAAGCGACAAAACAAGACCTCAGCTAATACCAAGTAAGACCTCAGCATCCCCAAGCGTGTTCCTCACCAAGCCTCCCCAAAGGGGAGGATATTTATCTGCCGAATGCCTGCTTGCGTCATCCTCCCACGTCTCTTTTCTCAATCCGAATCTACCCTCGTCTATCCCCATCTATAAAAGTCTATCCAAGTCTATCCTCAGTTCCTAAGCTCTTCGCCACCCAAACACCCACTCCTTCGGAGGGGCTTGGGGAGGTCGTGGGGGAGGCTTGGAGAGGAACGCGCTTGTGTCTGGTGAGTCCTACTCCACCGTGAACCTCCTCACCGGATACCACACTGCTATCCACCCGACGACGATGACGGTGACGAAAATCATGACGATGTCGAGCGGATGGACACTGATAGGATAGGCGTTGATGACGAAATTGCCTGCCTCATCGCCCAAACGGACGATGCCGTAGGTCTGTTGCAGCCAGCAAAGGAGCAGTCCGACGGCTATGCCCACTACAGCACCGGCAACGGAAATCATACGGCCCTCGAAGAGGAAGATGCGCCGTATCTGCTTGTCGTTGGCTCCGAGGTTGCGCAAAGTGGCAACGTCGGACTTCTTGTCGATAATCAGCATCGACAGACTGCCTATGATATTGAAGCAGGCGATGAAGAGGATGAAGGTCAGGAAGATGTAGGCAAAGAGCTTCTCAATCTTCATAATCTTGAACGTATCGGCCTGTTGCTCGAAGCGGTCCTTTACGGTATAGTTGGCACCGACTATGTTTTTGATTTTCTCCTTCACCTTGTCGACATCGTAGCCAGCCTTCAGGCGGATTTCGACGGACGACACCTCGTTGCCGCTATGAAACAGTTTGCGGGCGAAATCGAGCGATGTTATGATGTAGTTCTTGTCGTACTTGCCCTGCTTCACTTGGAAAACGACACCCGGCGACAGCAGGGAGTCTTCGCTGAAGGCATTCTCCGGATTACTGATGTCGAATTGTCCCTTTCGGCGAGGTGCATATATGCGGAGGTAATTGTTCCATTTAGCACCCAAACCGAGCTGCTGTGCCAGTCCGATACCGGGTATACCGTATTGCAGGTCGGCAGCGTGCAGCGTGTAGTCGCCGTTGCCATAGAGTATGTTGCGTATGCCTGAGAGGTCGGCGAAGTTGTCGTCGACACCCTTCACGTTGACCATTGCCTGCTGGTCGCCATAGACAGCGAGTGCCATATCTTGCAGGCAGAACGATACAACGTCGACTTCGGGCAGCGTCTTCAGCTTCGTCAGCTCGGGAGCGTCGGCCTTCATGGTCTTGCCATGTGCCGGTTCGACTTTTATCTGCGGGTCGAAGTTGGTGAAGAACGATGCCACCACGTCGGCAAAACCGTTGAAACCGCTGAGGATGACAACGAGTGCCGTCGTCGCCACGGCAACGCCGAGGACGGAGACGAGACTGATAATGTTGATGGCGTGGGTGCTCTTCTTGGAGAAGAGGTAGCGCCGTGCTATGTAGAATGGAAAGTTCACTTCTTCAGGAGTTCGTCAATGTGCTCAATATAGTCGAGCGAGTCGTCGAGATGGAAACGCAGTTCAGGAATGATACGCAGCTGGTTGTGGACGCGTTTGCCCAGGTCGTAGCGTATTGTCTTTTCGTTGGCGTTGATGTTTTTGAGAAGTTCCTCGGCCTTGTCGGAAGGGAAGATGCTCAGATAGGCCGTGCAGACGCTGAGGTCCGGGCTAATGCGCACGCGGGTGACACTAATCAGTACGCCGTGGGTCTGGCGTGTCTGACTTTGGAAAATGGTGGCAAGCTCCTTCTGGAGAAGCCTTGATATTCTGTTTTGTCTTGTTTCTTGCATAATATAAATTCAATATTCAAATTTTAATTTTCAAACTGATGATTACTGCTTCTTGTTTATCCGTATCATTGTCAGTCCGTCCCTCTCGGGCAGGATGACGACATCGACACGCGGGTCGGCGGCAACTTTGTCGTTGAAACGGCGGATACCGAGTGTCTGCGCGTCGTGGTCGTAGGCATGCTCGACGACATGTCCGTCCCAAAGGGTGTTGTCGGCAAGCAGCAGTCCGCCGTCGTTCATGAGGGGCAGCAGCGTGTCGTAGGTTTCGGGGTATGTCCGTTTGTCGCCGTCGATGAAAGCCATGTCGAATTTGACACCGAGCTTCGGGGCTTCTGTCATGGCGTCGCCGATGCGGAAGTCGATGTATTGGGCAACATCGGAATCGTCAATCCACGGGCGTGTAAAATCCTCCATCTCATCGTTTATCTCGAAGGTGAAGAGCTTGCGGCTTGTACCGTCACCGCTGATGGCTTTCAGTCCGCGTGCCAGACAGATGGCGCTGTAGCCGGAGAAGGTTCCTACTTCGAGGATATACCTTGGCCGCGCTATCATGACAAGCATCTTGAGCAGTTCGCCTTGCAGGTGTCCGGAAGCCATGCGACCATGTATAGTGTGTATGTTCGTCGCCCGCCACAATCGGTGCAGGTAGTCGTCCTCCGGCGTTATGTGGCGGTCGATGTAGGAAACTAAAGCCTCCTCGGCTTGCTTTTCATCACCAAGCCTCTCCCAAGGGGAGGATGTTTGATTACCCAAAGATGTTCTTGCGTCGGATTTCATGCTGTCGATACAAAAGTGATTAGACATCCTCCCCCGTGGGGGAGGGCTTGGAGGGGTTTCGCCTTTTGGTACGTTAGGCTTGGAGGGGCTTTAAAGCTTCTATCGCCAACCTGTAGCTGTCGAGGCCGAAACCCTGTATCGTTCCTTTGCAGCCGGGGCCGATGACGGAGTGGCGGCGGTATTCTTCGCGGTCGTTCACATTACTTATATGTACCTCGACGACGGGCGTGCGCAGTGAGCGGATACAGTCGAGAAGGGCTATACTGGTGTGGGTGTAGGCGCCGGCGTTGAGCACTATGCCGTCGTAGGAGAACCCTACTTCCTGCATCTTGTTGATGAGCTCGCCCTCGATGTTGCTCTGGTAGTACTCGATGTCTATATCGGGGTAGCGCGCCTGTAGCTTGGGCAGGTAGCTCTCCATCGACTCCTTGCCGTAGATGCCTGGCTCGCGGACTCCGAGGAGGTTGAGGTTCGGACCGTTGATAATCAGTATTTTCATTCAGTTCGTTTTTATTTCCAATTCTTTTTGCTATCTTTGCAGATGCTCTATTAGCAAAATGCAAATTTAGGGAAATAAAGTCATAATGCCAAATAATAGTGAAAATAAAATTCTGACTGAGGCGAGTGGCTCTGCCAACAGGACGATGTTGAGGCGGTATCAGAATTATCTGAAACTAGAGAGGGGCTATTCGCAGAATACCATCGATGCCTACTCGAACGACTTAGCTCATCTGCTCGATTACCTGGAGCAGGAGAAGGTGTCGGTGCTCGACGTCACGCTGGAGACGCTGGAGAACTTCGTGGCGCAGCTTATGGACATTGGCATCGGACCACGGTCGCAGGCGCGCATCCTGAGTGGGGTGCGTTCGTTCTACCGTTTCCTTGTCCTTGACGGTTATCTGGATAAGGACCCGTCGGAACTTATTGAGAGTCCGAAGCTCGGTGAGCATTTGCCGGAGGTGCTTTCGACGCAGGAGGTCGACATGATGGAGAGTGTTATTGACCTTTCGAAATGGGAGGGACAGCGCAACAAGGCTATCATCGAGACACTGTTCTCGTGCGGGTTGCGTGTCTCGGAACTCGTGAACCTGAAGATTTCGGACCTTTTCTTCGACGAGAAGTTTATCCGTGTCTTGGGCAAAGGTTCGAAGCAGCGCCTCGTGCCGATATCGGAGACGGCGATAAAGCAGATAAAGCTGTGGTTCATCGACCGCAACCAAATGGAGAATATCAAGCCGGGCGAGGAGGATTATGTGTTCCTCAACCGCCGCGGCCACCACCTCACGCGCACGATGATTTTGATAATGGTGAAGCAGTATGCCCGTGATGCCGGTATCAAGAAGACTATCTCGCCGCACACCCTCCGTCATTCTTTTGCCACAGCGCTGCTTGAAGGCGGTGCCGACCTGCGTGCAATACAGGAGATGTTGGGACATGAGCGCATTGCGACGACGGAGATTTACACTCACATCGACATGTCAACGCTCCGCCGCGAAATCCTTGAGCACCATCCACGCAACATGCGTGACGAAACAGCCAACTAACTATCTGCTTTCTCAAAAACTCAAAACTTTATTTGGTCGTTTGACGGAAAACCCTTACCTTTGCAGTCCAGATTGTCCTATGGTGTAATGGTAGCACTACAGTTTTTGGTTCTGTCAGCGGTGGTTCGAATCCGCCTGGGACAACATCTTTGAAAGCAAAGCTAAGTGAATATATAATATCACTTAGCTTTTATAGTTTAATGACCAAGGAGGTAAAATTCTGAATAAATGATTCGTACAAAGGTTTGGGAATAATGAATGAGGCTTTGGTATGGCTGATTGTAGAAAGAAAATGGCAGATTACGTTGTAGATAGTAATTATTGATTTGAAGTTCCTCCTTTGCTCATGCGAAAGAGCACATTAGAATCTGTTTGGGATGATTGGCGAATATCCATATTGCTGATTACGAATTCTTTCTTTTTGTACCACGAAATAGGTATTCTCTATATTTTTATATATTGCTGTCCGCTAAAACTCAAAATGGCAAAAACATCCAACCCGAAGCCCTGTAAATTTGGACTTCGGGCTTATTCTTTCAAAAAGTAAGCCCCCTCTAATCAAACAGACTCGGTTCAGGAGGTCTTTCCTTAGCCTCCTGAACCATTTTCGTCCAGTCTTTTTCGGGTTCTTCAAGAAAAGTGTAGCAGTTTACGTAATACATGAGCATTATTCTTATCATTGTAGCCAATCCCGAGAAACTCCATGGACGTTTGATGCGCTTTTGTATGACCATGAGAAGGAGATTTGCTATCAGGGTGACCCAAATTTGTATTTTGATGGCATTTGAACTTTCTCCATAGAAATACCTTAGGGGAAAGTTTTGCTTTAATTGCT
>Ga0256406_1000417_pt1 | contig 78783 bp, 67 predicted proteins | sample RumenRJG_03DNA_FD_185986 | JGI IMG/M metagenome (GOLD analysis project Ga0256406, IMG submission 185986) | Bovine rumen microbial communities from Lethbridge, Alberta, Canada - RJG_03 | ecosystem: Host-associated > Mammals > Digestive system > Stomach > Rumen | place: Canada: Alberta | collected... | reverse complement strand
CCAGGCCCCGATGGCCGCCATGCCGGCAGTCCCGCAACCCAACGCAGAACCCACCGCGGCAAGGCCCAAGGCCGCCACCGCGCCGAGTTTCGCGAGCGTTAAAAGTTGAGCTTGATCCATACGTGTTACCTCGCTGGATTAGAGCACCATCATGGAGAACACGAGAACGAACAGGGCCACGGTTTCCACGATACCGAGCACCATCAGGTAGTTCACCATGCCCTTGCCGGTTTCACCGAGAGCATCGCAAGCCACAGCTGCGGACTTGCCCTGGTACCAGGCAGAAGCCATCATACCGAGACCACCGAAGATACCGGCGCCGAGGCAGCCGCCCCAGTTGGTAAAGCCGGATTCAGCAGCCTTGCTCAAGATGAAGTTCATCAAAAGCATGCCGTAAATCGTCTGGGAAATCGGGGCACCCACGAACACCAGGAGCGTGAAGAGGGCGGACTTGCCCTGGGCATAAGCCTTCTTCCACATGGTGATGGCGGACATACCAGCCGTTCCGCAACCAAGGGCGGAGCCCATTGCCGCAATGCCGAGAGCGGCTGCAGCACCCATTTTAGCGAGAGTAACCATTGTATTCGGTTCCATTGTTTTTTCCTCATTAAGTAGCGGGAATCATCCCTTGGTTTAATTTTTTTGCTTGGCGAAGGGGGCGAAGGCAAATCCGCTCCATTCCTGGCCAAGTCCATTTGAAAATTCGAGTGTGTTAAGACGTACGGCGTGGACGGCGACGCCCATGACCGCAAGCGCGATGTTCAGGCCATGCACGAAGAGCAGCAGGAAGGCTGCACCGGCGATACCGACAGCGGAGCCGAACAGCGGCGAGAGCATGTCGTTGAACGCCTCGGCGATGGCCGCACCGGACATGCCCACAGCAAACAGACGGATGTAACTGATCACGTCGGTAAAGCTGTTCACCACGTCGAGCACGAGCATCGGGATGCTGATGAAGTCCTGCTTGAGCCTCTTGGGCGGCACGGTAAAGAGCACCAGGAGTACCGCTTCCACGATGAACATCGGGATGACGAACTTCGGCATGTCGATACCGAGCACCATCTGGCACGCATTCTTCTTTTGGGCGTTCCCCACACTATCGTGTGGGTCGGGCTATATTTTAGGGGCAATTCGTGGCACTACGCACCCCGACTCGCCTCCTAAAACGGAGCCTTGCTTCGCAAGTCTCCGCCCCAAAGGGTCACTATCCCTAACGCAAATGCAAATAGCGCCATTTCATTTATTTATATTATTTATGCATCACAAAGGAATTCTTATCGATGGCTCAGTACAACAGAATAATGCTCGGGAAAGCAGGGTGCTTTTTAGAAGACTGTCTTAAAGGCAATTATATCGGTGTTGACTTTGACATAAAAGAAGATTTATCTTCAAATTTACCAGACGACTGGAAGCAATTCAACAAAAAATATGTACCTATTTGGAAAGCATTACATCCCGACAAGGGTAATGTCAGTGCAGGACTTTCATGTGGATTCCTATGGACCGCATGCAAAGGATTAAAGAAAAGTGCTGTTGTCTTGTCGCCCAACGGAAACAATGAATATCATATCGGACTAATTGAAAGTGACTATTATTATGCGCCAGATGAAAATTTACCTCATAGAAGACGAGTTCATTGGCTTGATAAAAAGATTTCAAAATCTGTTTTTTCAGAACCACTCAAACGTTCTATTTCTTCAATAGGAACATGTTGCGATCTTAGCCAGTATTCAAGCGAACTTGAGGAATTAATTTACCAAGACAAGGGGTCCAAAATAATCACAATGGATCAAGACATTGAGGACCCTTCCGAATTTGCACTTGAGTCCCATTTAGAAGATTTTATCGTCAAAAACTGGGACAATCTGGACATCGCAAAAAATTACAAGATTTTTCAAGAGAACGGCGAATTCGTTGGACAACAATACGAAACACCTGTCGGAAAAATCGATATCTTGGCGGAAAGCCTAGACAAAAAGACCCTTTTGGTAATTGAATTAAAACGAGGTAGGACTTCGGATGTTGTCGTTGGGCAAATTCTTCGTTATATGGGATGTATTCAAGAAATGACAGAGAATCACCCCGCAATAAAGGGGATGATTATTGGATTAAACGCAGACGACAAACTCAAATACGCCTTAAAAATGACAAGCAATATTGATTTTTATAGATACCAAATTGATTTCAAATTGATTAAAGAATACTAGTTTCATAGCAGTGGATTTCGTTGCTGTGAATTTCCTTGTCTTTTCTCTGATAACATTTCGTTTAATAACTTTTTATTGTATTTATGTGCAGCGTAGATAGAACCCACAATTGCAAGAATCCATAATCCGGTCAATGCCTCGGGAGCATAGATAAAAGCTAAAATTGCGGCAATAAAAATTATTACGCCCCAAACATATTTGCCTACATAAAAATAGCCACCACCAATTATCAATATGTTGATCAATCCAGCTATAGCCAAAGATTTTTCCTTAGCCTTTAGATTCAACATATCTTCTTGATAGTTTAAAGTATTCCCGTTATTTTGTGAGTTGGGCACACTCATTGTTTCAAGATTGAAACCGCATGAAGGACAAAACTTTGAGCCTTCGGCATACTCTTTTCCACATTTTGGGCAAAACATTTTTACTCCTTATTTTCCAGCGCCTATTGACACAAATAAGAGAACGACTCCAAGTAGGATTGAAGCGCCAGTAGCAATCCATTCTGTTGGAATAGCAGAACTAGTAGACTTTTTTTCTTCACAATAGGATTTGTTATTTCCCAAAACTTTATTATATCCTGCATCACACTGCCATGTTCTAGAATCTACTTTATGTGAATTCTGAGGAATTTCTTTACATTTACCATTTTCCAGCTGGATTTCAGTATTTCTACAAACAACCTTCTTTTTGCATGTATTTTCTCTTTTCTCATAACCTAAAACACATGACCAATCATCCTCAGAAAACACATTTGCGTTCCATTTTGCATTTTTCGGGAGAGCCCAACATGAATTAGTTTCTACTTGATAAAGGTCTCTTGAATTACATTTTTTCTTTTTCACACAAATGTCGTCATCGACTCCCTGGATTTTCACATATCCTTCCAAGCAAGTCCAATCATTTGGTTTTAAGACATGGTTTTTCCAAACAGCATTTCGAGGAATACTCCAACATTTATTCGTCCTTATGTCATAATGCTCATTGCCTTCACAAGTAAGTTGTAAGTCGCATGTCGAATACTGACTGTTTTTGAAGAAACCAGAATCACACACAAAATCGTTTCTAGTGTTTACCGAATCCATCCATACGGCTCTTAATGGAAGGCTCCAACAAGAATTTGTTTTCTCATCATAATGATCAGATTCAGTTTCGCAAGAAATCTTTGCTTCGCATCGATCCGCAATAGCAACAAATCCTTTGTGACAGGCAAATCCTTCTTGCTTGTTTCTAGATGCATTTTGTGGTAATTTTAAGCAAGTTTGTTCGTTAACCGAATATTCGTCCTTTGCACACTTCCAAGGAGTATAGCAGTCCCAATAATATAAGCCATCTTCGCTTCCAACAATCTTCGGATTTTGTCCTTTTGGACAAGTCACATTTGAAACGTTAGAAGAATCCGCTATTTCAGTTGGTGCGTCAAAATCAATATTTATACCCCAAATATTGTATGGATTTGCGACCGCTACGCCACCAAAATATGTATTATTATAATTCGTTCTTGCGTCAAAGGAAGTTACCGAACTTAACCCATTTCCTATATAGGTCAATGTGCCAATCCACATTACATCCCTTGTATATGCTTCAACCTTATTAATATCACATAAACCTGTGGAAACCAATCCATTGATTAAATCAATCTTAACATAACATGAGATGTCCTTGCTTTTCGCAGACCCTGTAGTAAGAACTTGAGGAAACTTTTTTTGCGCTTCAAAAACAAAATCACTCTTTTGCACTATTTTCGTTTTTTTATCTACAGAGTATATGGGATGAGCGAGCACAATGCTAACAAAACCTAGAAGACCTATCAAAAAGAACCTAAACCACATACATACCCTTTACTTTATAGAATCATATTCTTGGAGCCAGTTTTCCAAAGAGTCTGCACTAATTATGAAACGTTTCTTACCCCAAGCAATGACATCTTTAGAACTGTCAAGACTATCTACAAGCAAAAAAGCATTTTCATTTTTTTCTACAACATTATTGTCAGAGAAAACAATTTTATTTACATCTACTGAGATATCCGCTAAATCAGCATATTTCCATGCTTTATCTTCATCAATAAACTGGTTATATTCCCATCCACGTTTTTTTCCTGCCACAAAAGATGATTTTGCCTTAATTTTTTTATCGATACCATATTTTACATAACCTCTTAATTTTAGCGTGTATTCAATTTCTTCTATATCTACATCTGTTTTATTTTCAATTTTTCTTTCAATCATGGTCAATGGTTGAAGGCATGTTCCATAAATCCAATTAGAGCAACCTTCATATCTTTTTGTTATCGCAATAGAAACCGATTGTTCTATTTTTTCTTCAATTGGAGCAAGATAATACTGTCTATACAAATCTTCTGCGATCCACGATCTGCTATATTTTATATGGTCATTTATATCTATAACAACATATCCAAATCCCTCTGACCGCAAAATTATTTCCATATAAGCCGGTATATTAAAATAGCCATACTTTGACCAAAGCCGCACAGCAACAATGTTTCCCATAGGAACAACTTGCTTTTTCACTGCTGCGGAATCTGCCTTTTTCAAATCATTTAATAATCCCTTATCCTCAGTTGATTCAACCATCGCTTTTAATGCATTTGAAAAATCTTCCTTTAGATTTTCCTTCAGCATTTTAGCAAAACCTTCTTGAAACGAATCCAAATTCTTTCGTTTGTTTACTGCCTCATACATTGCATCCATATCTATATACTTTAAACAAGAAGCCCAGTCATGATTGGATACGGCTTCAGACAATTTTGCAATTGTGTAAAATGGATTATGCAGGCGGTTATAAAGTAATCCAACAGAGCAAGATACAGCAACAATTACAACAGAAATACCCACGACTATTTTCTTCATAGTTAAACGTCCTCTTTATTTCCGAGTCCACGCCAAATCGACAAACAAATGGCAACAACCATCGCTGTTATGAATACATAGAACCCTGCGCCAAAATTCCAAAACGCATTTTGTTCCGATTTTTGAAGTGCTGCAATTATTCCATAAATAGTCAAACTAAAGAATGAGCAGACCATTGTAGCCGTTTTAATATTAACGCAAGCAAAAATCGTCGCCAGCAACACTATCAAGAATGGTAGCATCAAAAATGAATCTGTAAATATTTCAAAGCTAGATACGCTTCTCATGGGAGACGCCATAAAAGGGAATGCATAGGAAAGCATAGCCAATACTAGTGGGATTATTACCAACTTATCCATCGCAACAGATGTGCTAGAAACGACGGGAACATTATCTCCCGCAAACGGGGATGGTTGATGCTCAACCGGTTTTGGTTCTGAGTCAACTTTTGCCCCACACTTTGGGCAAAAGGCCTGTCCATCTTGAAGTTCATTTCCGCATTTAGAACAAAACATATCCCATCTCCTTTGATCTTCATAAATCCAGCTAGTGCATTTGGCACATGTCTTATTCTAAAGAGAGATTTAGGCAACAAAAAAGGGCGTGAATCTGGCTCATTGCGTCTTGAGGTTCCACTACGACCCTACATCCAATAAGCGCGAACGACCCACGCCCCGATTGGGACGTGAGCGTTTGCCAACTTATTCCCGATGTTCGAATTTAGTGGATTCCAAGACGGAGAATAAGAGCAAATGCTCCAAATGTCAACACGGCATTAAACTTATAAAGCACCTCGTTAAATTATTTCCAATTTAAATATACCTCTATTTTGAACAAAATGAGGCAATAGGCACTAAAAATCATCAATTTTTCTCAAAAAAAGTTATTTTCAACAGTCAAACAAGCACTCCAACTTGGAATGGTATTGGCAAATTTGGGTCAAATAATGTATATTACACACAAGAGAGGTCCAAATATGTCGGAAACAGCCTTTGCAGAACTCGAATCACAGGTAGAAGGACTGCCCTATACCCAACTGGAAGAACTCCAGTGGAAAATAGGCCTTCTTCTCATGGAAAAAAAGTCACAGAAAGCACACGACATTTCTGGTTTGAAGAAGTATCTCGGCAACACCGACCTGGATATCGATCTCGACGCCCTGCGAGGTAGAAATGACCCTCGTTGATACTTCCGTATGGATTGACGGTTTTCGTGCTGGCGAAAGCAAGGAAGCTCTCAAAAATCTGATTGACCACGGCAGCATCTGCATTAACGACATAATTCTTGCCGAACTGCTCCCGTCCATAAGAAAACGAGGCGAGACAGAACTCGAAAATCTGCTAAACCTCCTGCCGAAAGTTCCGATACAGATTGACTGGAACGGTCTTATCTGCATGCAGACAGAAAACCTGAAGCATGGCATAAACAAGGTCGGTTTACCCGATTTGATGATTGCTCAGAACGCCTTGCAAAACGGACTGACGCTTTTCTCATTGGATAGGCATTTTGAACTTATTGGGGATATACTTCCCCTGCAACTGTATAAATAACTTTTTTATGATGCAAAAAAGACGGGTGATTGAATATCACTCGTCTTTTTGTAAAAGAGATCCTTCGACTCCACGCCTCACGGCGTTTCGCTCAGGATGACACTTTGTCCTACGATACCAGCATCATGGAGAACACCATGACGAACAGCGCGACAGTTTCGCCGACGCCGAGCACCATGAGGTAGTTCACCAGGCCCTTGCCGGTTTCGCCGAGGGCGTTGCAGGCGTCCGCAGCGGACTTGCCCACGTACCAGGCGCTGGCCATCATGCCGATGCCACCGAAGATGCCGACACCCAGGTATGCAGCCCAGTTGGCAGGGGCCGCCTGGGACTTGTTCAGGATGTACATCATCAGCAACATGCCGTAGATTGTCTGCGCAATCGGCGCGCCCACGAAGATGAGCAGCGTAAACAGCGCGTTCTTACCCTTGAGATACGCCTTCTTCCAGGCCCCGATGGCCGCCATGCCGGCAGTCCCGCAACCCAGCGCAGAACCCACCGCGGCAAGGCCCAAGGCCGCCACCGCGCCGAGTTTCGCGAGCGTTAAAAGTTGTGATTGATCCATAAGTGCTACCTCTTTCGATTAAAGCACCATCATGGAGAACACGAGAACGAACAGGGCCACGGTTTCCACGATACCGAGCACCATCAGGTAGTTCACCATGCCCTTGCCGGTTTCACCGAGGGCGTCGCAGGCCACGGCCGCGGACTTGCCCTGGTACCAGGCAGAAGCCATCATGCCAAGCCCGCCGAAGATACCGGCGCCGAGGCAGCCGCCCCAGTTGGTAAAGCCGGATTCAGCAGCCTTGCTCAGAATGAAGTTCATGAGCAACATGCCGTAAATCGTCTGGGAAATCGGGGCACCCACGAACACCAGCAAGGTGAAGAGTGCCGACTTGCCCTGGGCATAAGCCTTCTTCCACATCGTGATGGCGGACATACCGGCCGTTCCGCAACCAAGGGCAGAGCCCATAGCCGCAATGCCAAGCGCAGCTGCAGCACCCATTTTAGCGAGAGTCACCATTGTATTCGGTTCCATTGTTTTTTCCTCATTAAGTAGCGGGAATTATCCCTTGGTTTAATTTTTCTGCTTGGCGAAGGGCGCGAAGGCGAATCCGCTCCATTCCTGGCCAAGTCCATTTGAAAATTCGAGTGTATTCAGACGTACCGCGTGGACGGCAACGCCCATGACCGCAAGCGCGATGTTCAGGCCGTGCACAAAGAGCAGCAGGAAGGCTGCACCGGCGATACCGACAGCGGAGCCGAACAGCGGCGAAAGCATGTCGTTGAACGCCTCGGCGATGGCCGCACCGGACATGCCCACAGCGAACAGACGGATGTAACTGATCACGTCGGTAAAGCTGTTCACCACGTCGAGCACGAGCATCGGGATGCTGATGAAGTCCTGCTTGAGCCTCTTGGGCGGCACGGTAAAGAGCACCAGGAGTACCGCTTCCACGATGAACATCGGGATGACGAACTTCGGCATGTCGATACCGAGCACCATCTGGCACGCAAGGAAGAACATCACCCAGCAGCCGATGAGCCAGCCCACCTGCGCCATGAACGTGGAGTCCTTGCGCTTGATGCGCACGCAGACGTTCCACACGTGAGCGATACTCAGGTGGACCACGGCGATGCAGAAGCAGAACAGCTGGATATGCTGCATCTGGGAGGCACCAGCCGCCTTCGGCACAAAGCTTTCGGGCAACAGCGTGATCGACTGGGCGAAGGCCTTGTAGGCTTCAAACTTCGCAGGGTCAGTCGGTGCAGAAGTGCGGATCCAGAGCATCGCGTTCTTCAGCGGTTCAGGCAACCAGCCGTAGTTGGTGATGTCCAGGTAATACGTCCACCCCGCAAGCGCTGGGCTAAGTCCCAAGAAGCTTGCGTTGATGACACCCCACACGATGGTGGCGATGCTCATGAGGTAGATAAAGTGGAAACCAGCAGGGTTCGCCTTCGGCATCTTTTTGCGGGCAAAGAGAGCCAGACCGAGGAACAACAGGCCGTAAGCCGAGTCGCCCACGATCATCGCAAAGAAGATGCTGAAGAAGCAAAGGAACACGGCCGACACGTCCACTTCCTTGTACCCCGGCGAAATGCCGATGATGTCGTACAGGAACTGCATGGGGCGGCTGAGCTTGCTATAGGTCAACAGCGTCGGGATATCGTCGTCCTCGGCGGGGTCGTCCACCAGGAGGCCCCAGCCGTGTTCGCGGGCGGCCTTCTCGAGTTCGCCCACGCGAGGTGCGGGGCAGAAGCCCTGCACGGCGGCGACGTTCTTGTCGCCCACCATCGAGGCTTCGGCTTCGACCATGCGGTAGTCGTCACCCACTTCGAGGAGTTTGTCCTCGATAGATTCCCTGACGCCCGAAAGTTCACCCAGGCGTTTTTCGACGCGGGCAAGCGTTTCCTTGGCTTTCGCTTCCATTTCGCGGTATTCGGCAAGCGACTTCTGCGGCATCGTGAGTTCGGTGAAGTTACCCTTCACGGCGACAGGGGCTTCTCCCCTGCTCACGACAGCTACATATTTGCCGTTTTCATCCTGACCGAATTCCTCGACGACGCCTTCGCCATCGACTTCGAACGGGATTTTACCGTCATGGAGCTGGTACAGTTTGACATAGATACCCTTCGCCTGCAAGGCAGCTGCCGTTGCGGGGTCCAGGTTCTTGAACATGGAAAGTTTAGTGAGTTCCTCTTCGGCCTGTTCCTTATCGATTTCCGCCTGCTTGCTTTCGGCAACCAGGTTCTGGATTTCTTCGATAAGGCTTGCGGCAGGAGCGGCTTCCTTCACGGGAGTCACACCCTTCGGGGCTTTTTCGGGCACCACTTCCAAGGCCTTCTGCACGCGGTTCATTTCGCCGCGGGCCTTGTTCAGCTTGGCGCCTGCTGCCGCCTGCAAAGGCGTGAGATGCAAAATTTCAAGCGTACGGAGCGCCTGGAGCGTCTCTTCAACTGCACTTGCAACCGTCAGCACCGTCACTTTCTTCATAGGAGTAATCATGCGGCGGCCTCCTTCGCGAGTGCATCCTGGGCAGCGGTACGGGCGGTGGCCTTACCCTTCGCAAGCTTGCTGCGGGCAACGCCGGACGTCTGCTGGTCGCCCAGGAAGATGTTGATGACGCGGATATTTTCCTTGGCTTCCGGAATCTTCACCTTCTCGAACAGGTTCACGCGCTGGCTCGTGGTACGCAGTTCCTTCGAGAGGAGTTCATACTGCTTTTCGAGCACGCGGCGTTCGAGACGCAGCGAAATCAGGCCCTGAAGGCTTCTGATACCGTCGTCCAGCCACACAGGCGTGGTAAAGAAATCCGGAATCGAAATATTAAAGTCTACCCCGTCGTATGTCGGAATCTTAACGCCGGCGATGTTACCTTCGCCCTGGCGCACTTCCTTCACCGACAGGTACTTTGACCATTCGATGGGTTCGGCAAACAGCGAAATCCAGGAAGCCATGCTCTTGCGGAGCTTGTCCTCCTCTTCTCGCTTTGCCATCACCCTCTCCTGGAGCGTGCGCATTTCCATCTGCAGTTGCTGCTTTTTCAACAGCAACGTCGGCAGATAGCGCTGGAAGCGCTTCAATGCGTCACGTTCCGCCTTGAGGGCGTTCTTTGTTAACTTGACCTTCGCCATATTACCCCTTCTTGGGCCAATATTCGTTGATCATCTTGGTCGGAATACCGGTTTCTTCAGGAGCGAAGCAGTCGGCAAGGATTTCCCAGCCAAGATCCAAAGCCTTTTCAAGAGGAATGTTCACGGAGAGGTCCATCATTTCCTTCTCGAAACGGGCACCGTATTTCAGCAGCTTCTGGTCCCAGTTACTCATGTTGAAGCCCATGGACTGCTTTTCCAAAGTTTCCTTGTAGCTTGCGTACAGCTGGATCATGGTGTTCATGATGGTACGGTGGTCGCTACGGGTCTTGCCGTTCACCTGCTGTTTCAAACGAGACAGAGAACCGAACGGTTCAATACGGCCCTTACGCAGGTAGAACTGACCTTCGGTAATGTAACCGGTGTTGTCCGGAACCGGATGGGTCACGTCGTCGCCAGGCATGGTGGTCACGGCGAGAATGGTGATAGAACCGGCATCGCTGAAGTCCACAGCCTTTTCGTAACGGCTGGCAAGCTGAGAATAAAGGTCGCCAGGGTAACCGCGGTTCGACGGAATCTGTTCCATCGTAATGGCGATTTCCTTCATGGCGTCGGCAAAGTTCGTCATGTCGGTGAGGAGCACGAGCACGTTCTTGCCTTCGGTGGCGAACTTTTCAGCCACGGCGAGGGATGCATCCGGCACGAGCAAGCATTCCACAATCGGGTCGGAGGCGGTGTGCATGAACATCACCGTACGGCTCAAGGCACCGTTCTTTTCGAGGAAGTCCTTCAAGTACAGGTAGTCATCGTGCTTGAGGCCCATGCCGCCGAGGATAATCACGTCCACTTCGGCCTGCAATGCGATACGGGCCAAGAGTTCGTTATACGGTTCACCGGCGATAGAGAAAATCGGGAGCTTCTGCGAAACCACGAGCGTGTTGAACACGTCGATCATCGGGATACCCGTACGCACCATCGTCTTCGGGATGATACGCTTTGCGGGGTTCACGGAAGGGCCGCCGATAGTAATGCGTTCGCCGTCCACTTCGGGGCCGTTGTCGCGGGGCTTGCCGGCACCGTTAAACACGCGGCCAAGCAAGGCTTCGCTGTACGGAACCTTCATCGGTTCGCCAAGGAAGCGCACTTCGGAGTCGGTCGAAATACCACGGGCACCTGCGAACACCTGCAAGTCCACCATGTCGCCGTCAATACGAATCACGCGGGCAAGGGATGTTCCGAACGAGCTTGTCACCTGGGCAAGTTCCTGGTTTGCAACACCTTCGGCACGGAGCGTAATCACGGAACCGGCGATGCGTTCAATACGATGGTATGCCACATTATGCATTAGCGGAAACCTCCTTCACGGAAGCGAAAATACTTTGTTCAAGGTCCTTGAATTCCTGGGAATCGAACTTGACGCGGTTCCAGTCCTTCGTCGATTGAGTGAGCTTGAGGAAGAACGTACGGGCGACGTCCTTCTCGCTGAACTTCATCGGGGTCTTGAGGATGGTGTAAACCTTGTCGAACACGTACTTCTGACGTTCAGCAGAGCAAGCGGCGTCGATTTCGTTATAGGCGTCCTGCTGCAGATAAACGGCATCGAGGTATTCGGACTTCAGGTAAATCACGAAGTCGTCAATCGAGGTACCTTCTTCGCCCACCACCTTCATCATGTTGTTCACGTCCACGCCGTTTGCGAGGATGTGACGGGCTTCGGCCACCTTCTTGCTGTCGATGATGCCTTCGTACTTGGACCAAGAATCCAGCGGGTGGATTGCCGGGAAGCGGCGCTGGTCGGAACGTTCACGGCTAAGGCCGAGGAATGCGCCCACCACCTTCAGGGTGGCCTGGGTCACGGGTTCTTCGAAGTTACCACCTGCAGGCGACACGGAACCGCAAATCGTCACGGAACCGGTAGAGCCGTCCTTCAGGCGAACCACGCCACCGCGTTCATAGAAGGCGGCAATCACGGATTCGAGGTAGGCCGGGAAGGCTTCTTCGCCCGGAATTTCTTCCAGACGGCCGCTCATTTCACGCAGAGCCTGTGCCCAACGGGAAGTCGAGTCTGCCAAGAGGAGCACGTTCAGGCCCATCTGGCGGTAGTATTCGGCGAGAGTCACGCCCGTATAAACGGAAGCTTCACGGGCAGCCACCGGCATCGAAGACGTGTTACAAATAATCAGCGTACGTTCCATGAGGGACTTGCCGGTACGCGGGTCAATCAGTTCAGGGAATTCGCGGAGGGTTTCCACCACTTCACCTGCACGTTCACCGCAAGCGGCCAAGATCACGATATCCACGTCGGCGTAACGGCTCATGAGCTGCTGGAGCACCGTCTTACCGGCACCGAAGGGGCCCGGCGTACAGAACGAACCGCCCTGCATCACGGGGAAGAACGTATCGATAATGCGCTGCTGCATGGTCAAAGGCTTGCTCGGGCGCAGGCGTTCTTCATAGGCCTTAATCGGCATCTTCACCGGCCAGGTCTGCACCATGGTCACGTCCTGGGTTTCGCCGTGAGCATTCTTGAGCTTAGCAACAACAGTTTCTACAGTGAATTCGCCAGCGGCAGAAACAGACTCAACTGTCCACTTGCCCAGCAGGCGGAACGGCACCATGATGCGGTGCGTGAACACGCCTTCGGGCACGGTGCCCAGCGTATCGCCCGCGACCACCACATCGCCCGCCTTCGCGACCGGGGTAAATGCCCACTTCTTGTCACGCGGGAGCGCCTTCAAATACTTACCGCGCTGCAAAAAGAAGCCGCATTCTTCGGCAAGCTTCGGGAGCGGGTTCTGCAGACCGTCAAACACCTGGGTCAAAAGGCCGGGGCCAAGTTCTACGGACAAGAGTTCGCCGGTGAATTCCACCTCGTCACCCGTCTTTAAACCCGTGGTGTCTTCGAACACCTGGAGTTCGGCGTAGTCGCCGCGGATACGGATGACTTCGCTCTTGAGGGGGATGACTTCGGACTTTCCGTCCTTGTTTTTCTGTGTAAGCTTGGCATACGCCACTTCGTTCTGGGACACGGCGCTTTCGAACTTGACGCGAATCAGGTTACCGTTGACGCCGATGATTTTTCCGATACTAGCCATTGAAAATGGACCTCCGGTCATTCCTGTGCCGCCGCAGAGGCGTATGCAGGATCGTTTGCATTAATAACATTCAACACGGCAGCGTCGCCCGCTTGTTCGGAGAGGCGCGCCCAACGTTCACAAATCTTCAGTTTGATCGCATAAGCGTAAACATGCTTGACGGTACCCTCGCCCACTCCTGCGAGCGAGTCCACAAGCCAGAAACGGGCCTTGTCGATATCCTGCTCTTTTTCCATAGGATTCGACTTGGCAAACGCATCTTGAATCATCTTGGCAAAGGCGACATCGTAACCCGGGAAGGACTTTTCCGTAAAACGGATATCGGGCCCCCATGCGCTTGCACGGAGCCTGCCCGAAACGTTCTTCATCTGGATTTCGTGGGCCTTGTAGGCGCGCACGAACTCGTCGTCGCACTCTTCGCATTCACCGTCATCCAAAAGCGCGTCCAGAGCCGCAAGTTCCGACTCGGACAGCACGCCGATGCAGCGGTGGCGAAATTCTTCCATACTGAGCGGGGCCGGATCGCCGAACTCAATCATCGGAAGAGATGCCATCAAGTAAGAAGGACTGCTCATCAAGTACCCGCGTTACTTCGCCTGTGCGGCAGCGTTTACCACTCTGGCAAGTTGCGGACGGAGCAGGGCCGAAAGAGCGTCGGCCATTGCAGCTTCTGTAAATTCGTGGGTGACCTTGCCGCCATCGAGCTTGATGCGGAAGCCGAACTTGACGCCCTTGTCGCTTTCGACCTTCACACCAGCGGAAAGCTGCTTCTTGAACTCGCCCATCACAAAGGAGCTGAGCTTGCGGGCATCGGCATCGGAGAAATCCACTTCGATGTCAGAAGAATAGTTCTTAGCAAGGGTCAACAGCATGGACTTCACGGTGGATTCGTCGAGGGACTTTTCCACCTGGAGGTTCAGCAGGTCCATAATCATCTTTTCGAGATTCTTGCCTACCGAAAGCAGGAGGTCGCGGGCGGACTGTTCAAGAGTGCGTTCGCTACGTTCCGTGAACGCTTCGGCGTCCTTGTCGGCCTTTTCCAGACGGGCGGACGCTTCGGCCTCGGCAGCCTTCACGATATCGGCCGCCTTTTCCTTGGCCTTGGCAATGATAGCCGCCGCCTCGTTTTCTGCTTTATCGACAGCATCTTTCTGGATGCGTTCCATAAGGTATTGCAAGTCTTCTGCCATATATATCTCCAATAACAGATTTAGGGGTCAAAAGACCCCTTTCGGATTTTTTGATACTAATATACAAGTAATTTTGGCAAAAAGTTCAAAAAAAACGCAAATTTTTCAAAAAAAACGACGAATTTTCAATTTTTGCCGATGAATGCGTAAGATTAATGTAAAAAAGTGAAAACCTTTGAACAAAGAAAGCGAAAAGTGTAAAAGCATCGTCAAACACGCCATCTCTGCATTTCGTATTCGCGGAGAAACTCTAGCGCTTTACGGATTATTTTTCGACGGTTCGGGGTAGATTTCGAGGAATCCTGTGGAGCGTCAAGTTTTGCAATTTCGGAGTCGAGTCGCAGTAGAAATTTGCCTACGGTTTCACCAGATTCACGACGGAGTCCTACCTTGGCAAGATCCTTTTCGCACGCATCGAGGCGTTTGACCCAGAGGACTGCCCGCGACGAGACAAAGCTCCGTTTTTTTTCGCTTTGTCTATATAATATATAGAGTTTCCTGCCAACAAAGGCAGCGACCAGTATAACAAGTACCGTATACAGAATCGGACTTTCCAAGAGGGCGGTCGACTGGTTCTGCCAGCTATCGACGACTCGACGCCACTCGCCTTCTTTAAGGGCATGCATCACGCGGGCAAGGCGCCCGCGCACGCCCTCCCATTTGACGCTCCACCAGCTGGGCGCATCCGCAAACTGCGGCAAAATGGGAGGCGTCGGGTCGAAGATCACCCAGCAGTTATCCACATACGCTTCGACCCATGCATGCGAATGCTTGCGCCGGAAAATACTATAAGGCAACCCCTCGACCACTTCAGGATTTGCAAAGCCCGTCACATACCGCGAGGGAATTCCCAGGCGGCGAAGCACCAGCGTAGAAAGCGTCGCATAGTATTCGCAGAAGCCCTGCTTTTCGCGCCAGAAAACCTCCAGCGGTTCCTTTTTCGCGCCACTCCAGCGAGTAATTCCCGGCACCGAGAGCGAGTAGGTGAAATTTGCGAGGTAATATGCCAACATTTTCTGCAACACCAGCGAGTCCGGCATCGATTTTGCATGCGCCGTCGAATCCGTAGCAGCAGAATTCACGGAGATAGAATCCGTCGGGACGGTGTCGCGCAATCCCATCGCCGCAATTACCGTATCAATCAGCGGCCAGTACCGCTCGCCCACCAGCAAATCGCCTTCACTCGGTGCCATCAGAGAATCCGGCAACGAGCATGCCTCCGGCGATGTTTCCGCCGAAACCGGCTTGCACTTGAAATAATGCCAGTCAGAACGTTTTCCGTTTCCGTCCAAGCCCTGCACCATGCCGCCTGCGTAATAGGTCAGCGAGTCCACGTCTTTCGCCGCAAAGCCCACGGCACCGTACGGCGTAAACACAAAGCCAAAGTTATTGAGTGTCGATTGCACCCAGATTTGTTCTACCTCGCGCAAGGAATCGGCCTTCGTCAGCGAATCCGCGGTTTCAAATACCGCATAGTCCACCTGATAGTAGGCAGGATAAAGCCGCTTCGCAAATTTTGTCGGCAGTTTCCAAATGCCCGCCACATATTTTTCGTAGCTCGCCGCCTTAAAGTAACGCGAAGGCAGCTTGTCCCACACGCGCAATACCACCTGGCTATTGTAGCGTGAATTGTAATTGCTCCCGAAGCTTCCCAATGCCGCGACCGGATCAAAACCCATCATGCGTTCGCGCTGGTAATAGTTTTCGGCCATCTGCGCGCCGTAGCGGTAACGCTGCGTTTTCCAGTATTGCCAACCACCGTAAGAGATGGCGCCAAGGGCCGCTATCACGAGCAAAAAGAGCCCGTACTTGTAAGGCGCTGTACCGCGGCGGCTATAAGCACAGAGCGCAAGCAAGAATCCGACTAGGCCCACAAAGCCCCAACCGTGCGGCACCATGTACATTCCAAAGAGCAAAGCACCTACGCCATCGAAGGCGACAAAGACCTCAAAGCCGCCGTTTCCGCGGCTCCGTTCCTGCAAAGCCGCCAAATACAGCAAGTAAATTCCCGGCAAGAAAATCAAATAAGGCGACACGCCGTTTTCAACGGACGGAGTCATCACCCAGAAAAGCGCTAGCGGCACAATCGCGCCGTAAGCGAGAATCTTGTTGTAACGCGGGCGCTTCGCAAATTCACGACGGCGCGTCGCATTCAGCACACCGATGACCACAAAGTAGATTGCAAATAAAATCCCGAGCCACAAGAAATCAAACGTATGCCCCAGATTCACCGAGGCAAGGCAAAGGAATAGCACCTTGAAGGCGTAGCGGATGTCTACTTTCTCGCTTGCCATCATAGCGTTACCACCCCGCGTTCAAGGCCATCCAATTCTTCAGGCGATACCACCAGCAATTTATCTTCCGTCGAAGCCGGATATTTTCCGACCACGATATGCTTATTCACAAGCGGTTCTTCTTTTTCGTAAAGTCCAATGCGAAGCACCGGATCCATCGGGCGCGCCGCAGGAGCCCAAGGCGCAGGCTGCTTTCCATGCGCAAGGGACGCCATCGGGATTCTTGCTAGAGCATCCAAAAGATTCTTGCGACTTTCGGAACCGCCATCCAAGGCAATCTCTTCGCTATCAATAAAGAAACGTCCGAGGATTTCGCGGTCCAGAAGCCACTCGCCCACCGCCGCCGTCAAGCGAATCGCATGTTCCAGATACAGTCGTGACTTGAAGTTCGGAGTCGCCGTATCAAGAAGCAAAATCACGCCCGCACCACGTTCCACCTCGAATTCCTTGGTGAAGGGCTTGCCGTAACGGGCAAACGCCTTGTGGTGCAAGTCGCGCAGGGAATCTCCCTCGCGATAAGGACGTACACCAATAAAATTCATGCCTCGAGTAAGGCTCGGCATCAGGAACGGTGCAAACGCCATGCCCGAAGCGCCTTGAGTGAGGAACGGGAAATCTTGCACCTTGAGTGCACGCGGGTAAACTAGCAATTCTACGGAACCATTGTAGCCGTAGGGCCATCGCAAAAGCCCCATAATCTCGGGCACATTCGCCGAGACCTTATTCAGCATAAAGGAGCCGCGGCGCGTCGTGTGCACCAGGCACTCCATCTTGCGCGGCGGCTCGCCCTTCTTAATCTTTTCGCGGTCCGATTCAAAACCTGTAAGCGAGGGCGGCAAACGGTTCGCTCCCAAAGTCACACAATCAATCGTCGAGCGCACCGCCACAAAAGCAGTCACCGTAGCCGTTTCGCCTTCACGCACGCGATTCACTGAGACACTTTCAATCCAGATCTTGCTCCGCTTCGCCGTCACGAACAGACTAAAGACTAAGCCTAAGAAAAGCAGAAAATCAATCCCTGCAAAAATCCACGCCGCCCAGAAACCGGGCACCGCGCCTGCAAACATCGCCAGCAAAAACAGCGAAGCAAAGGCGCGACCCGCCGGAGTAAAATAGTCCAGCCACCAGAAGTATACCGCCATCAGGAGTCCCGATTTTTTCGGGGCCCGCGGAATCGAGCGAATGAACCAGTGGAAAAATGACATCTATTTCGGCACCGCGACCTGTTTCAAAATTCCCTGCAGAATCTTCTTGCTGGCATCGGGATCACCGCTATCCTTGGCAAAGACACGGTGTTCCATCACCGAGAAGAACACCCGCTGAATGTCATCGGGATTCACGAAATCGCGGTCATTCACATACGCACACGCCTGCGCCATACGCACCAGATTCAATCCGGCACGCGGGCTAGCCGCCAGACGTACGCTACCGTCGTTACGCGTCGCCTGCACCAGTGAAATCACATAGCGCTCCAGCGATTCATCAATATGAATGCCGCGCACCGTGGCACGAGCCTTCAAAATTTCTTCGGGGCTCGTCACCGCCTTCAAAGTATCAATCGGGCGACTTGTACGATGCGCTCGCAAAATTTCAAGTTCCGTTTCTGCACTCGGATAGCCCACGGAAATACGCACCATAAAGCGGTCCATCTGCGCTTCGGGCAGCGGGAACACACCGTGGAACTCCACCGGATTCTCGGTCGCAAGCACCATGAATAGTTCCGGCAACTTGTACCGTTCGCCTTCCAGCGACACCTGGCGCTCTTCCATCGCTTCCAAGAGCGCACTCTGCGTACGCGGCGAGGCTCGGTTGATTTCATCGGCCAACAGCACCTGCGTAAACACAGGACCCTTCTTGATTTCAAATTCACCCGTATTCGCCTTGAATACCGCACCGCCCGTCACATCGGCAGGCAACAAATCCGGCGTAAACTGGATTCGCGCAAAGTCCGCCCCAATCGCCGCCGCAAGTGCCTTCGAAAGCGTCGTCTTTCCCGTGCCAGGGACATCTTCCACCAGCACGTGACCGTCCGCCAACAACGCCATCACCAAAAGTTCAACCGTCTCGGACTTTCCGAGCAGCACCCCATTCAAAGCATGAATTAAATCTTTAACCATGCTTTAAATATATATTAAAAATAGGGAAAAAATCAAGCAACAATACGGCGGACAACCTGTCGTAAAACGCGTAAGCCGTAAGTAACCACGTTCAGATTAGACTTTTCGCCGGCATAACGAGTCGGAATCGGGAGTTCCGCAAGTTTAAAGCCACAGGCATCGGCAATCGAAATCATTTCAAGATCGATATCGAAGCTGGAGCTCAATTTTGCAAGATTGAGAGTCTTCAAGAATTCCGAGGAATAGACAATAAATCCGCTGTGACGGTCCGTCAATTTCTGCTTGAAGGCAAGATTTTCGACCGCCGTCAGGAACTTTCCGCCCAGTCGCTTGTACAGGGGCATTTTACCCGCCTTGGCTCCCCCACGAATCAAATGACGCGAGCCCTGCAACAATGCGAGCTTTTTCGTAGCATCCGTCGCCATTTTTTCTTGAGATTCCAAGTACTTAAAGAACTCGTCCAACTGTTCGGCAGGATACTGGCCATCGCCATGCAGACAAGCAATAAATTTTGCACCAGATCGAAGCCCTTCTGCAATTCCTTTCTTGACGACAGCACCGTAGCCGTTATTTTGTTCAAAACGCATATAGCGAAGGCGCGATTTCTTTTGTGTGCCAGCGGATTCGTCGTTGAGAGCCTCCACAAAATTTTCGAAGGAGCCTCGCGTATCGTCCACCGAGCCATCGTCAATGACCAGAACTATCGAGCGGTTCCAGACTTCGTCTGATATCTTTTGCAGGACAGGCGCAAGAGTCGTCGCGACGTTATAGGCGGGAACAAAAATAAAGAAATCAACAGACATCAGTCTCGTGAGTGCTATAATGATTTATGAACCACCGAAGCGATTCTTCAAGGGCTTCCTTCAGCGGAATTTTCGCCTTAAAGCCGAGCAGGCGTTCCGCCTTTTCAACCGATGGCAAACGGCGGAGGGAATCATCGTAGCCCTTGCCGTAATATTCTTCACCCGAGACAATTTCGACTCCAGGCACCGCGCTTTCGGGAATTCCCTTAAGAGAGGCATACACCGAACGCATCAGTTGCGCAAGTTCTGCAACGGGCACCTCGTTTGCCGCATTGCCGACATTGAAAGCCTGCGAAAGAACACTTTCGCGGCGCTCTGGATCGCGGCCCGCCGCAAATACGCAGAACATAAAGTTGACCGCATCGTGTACTGAGGTAAAGCAACGCTTGGCAGCACCGCCATTGACAAGCTTAAGCGTTTCTCCACGGACTAGCGCCGTCGAAAAATTCGCAAGCACGCGCGGAATACCCTCGCCATCGACCCCCGGCATAAAGTCCATGAACGGCCCCACGAAATTGAAGGGGCGCACCACCGTCCAGTTCAGGTCAGCAAGCCCCGCCAAGTAGCGTTCGGTCAGGAGTTTGGCTGTCGCATAGCTCCAGCGGCTAGCTGAAACCGGTCCAAGCACAATTTCGGATTCATCTTCAAGAAGCGCACCCGAATCCGCCGCCGTCTTACCATAAATTTCGGAGGTCGAAAAATGAATCAGCCAGCTTCCGCTCCTGGCACAGGCATCAGCCAAGGCACGCGGATGGTCGTAATTGCTGCGAATGACCTCGGCAGCCTCTGCCATATATCGACCGGGCGTACAAATGGCCGCCAAGTTCACGACAACAGGGAACTGCGCAATGCGCTCCACCACCATCGGATCTGCAAGGTCCGCACATAAAAATTCGAACCTTGGATTTGCCAAATGCTCCTGAATGCGGTACGAATCCAGGTCAACACCGAAAACACGCCAACTCGTACGTTCAAAGATGGCACGTAACAGGTGGCTACCAATAAAACCACCGCAACCCACAAGGGCTACGGTGATCGAAGTATCGTCAAATTTAAGGGTCGCGTTCAATTACTCGGCCAACTTGAAGGAGCCGGAATTTGCGCCCTTGGCAGTCTTGTTATAGGGAGAGACGCGAACCAAAGCCTTCAAGAGAGGCAATTCTACGCTATCCGGCAAGAAGTCCATTTTCAAGACGACTTTCTGCTCATTGCAGGTCTTTCCATCCAGATGGGCAGGATCAAGGGATTCATCCAACATATCCATACCGGCATCATCTTCATCCGTCTTAAGAAGGATACGGTATCCAGAATCTTCGACATCAGCACCATAAACGACGGTAATGGTGTCACCAATCTTGAAGGATTCGCCACCCTTCGGATAAGCAACCTTTACGCCATCCTTGACCGAGCAATCATAAGAGACCTTGCCTTCATCGGATGCCGAAGAAGAATCATCGCAAGCGGTAAAAGAAACTGCGGCAGCCAGGGCGCAAGCAGAAACAGTCAACTTAAAAAGCTTCATAAAGCCTCCATTTTTTACTTAATATACAAAAAAGAAGACATTACGACTCGACCATCCAGTTGCACCCGCACAAAATAGCGTCCATACGGCATTCTTGCGTCTTTTTGCAGCAGCGGAACAGTTCCAGGAGCAACCTGGCGCACTTCCTGAGCCACCATCTTTCCCAAGGCATCCACGATTTGAACCTTGAGCAAGCCACCAGAAGTCGTCACGGTCTGGCGAGCGGCATCAAAATGGAATCCTGCAACAGTGTGATTGTCGAAAGCGATCGTTTCGCCACTTTCCGAAGAAGAGGATTCGGACGAGGAAGAAGAACCCGCGTCGCCTTTTACCTTTGCAGGGCTGCAACCGGTACGGTAAACGCCCTTGATGTCGAAGGCAATCATGTCGATATTCGGGCCGCCGTCTGCCGAAGCAGAAGCCAGTTTCACCTTAAAGTCAAGAGCATCCACCCACACGTCCTCGACGTAAGCGGTATCCCACTTGTCCCAGCTTCCGGTCGACTTGAATGTCACATCGTACTCACCATTATCGACAGTCAGCTTCATATCGCGATCCGTATTTCCCTGGAACGAATAGCGGATCATCACGCGGGCGTTCGATGCAGACTGATCAGAAGTCACATTGTAAGTAGCCGTGCTGTAGGCGGAGTTGTCAAAGTTAAAGAAACCCTGGCCCGTAAAGCCTTCGTGGTTCGCCTCGGTCCAACCATCCCCCGCTTCGGGGCTAGCCATGTCTATCGGAGAAGGCCAGGCTTCGTCGGCAACACCCGTAAAACAGAGCGCCGTGTCAATAGAGGCCGAAGATTCCGGTCCCACGGAACTAGAAGAAGTCGGATTATCACCAATCTGTTCTTCGCCGTGAGCCGTAGGTTCACAAGCGGGGCCTCCATCAAAAACGGCCGTATAGGTTGTTGCACGATAAAGTGTCTTTTGGCCGTAGTAGTTGGAATCCGCAGAAAGCTTATTACAGTCGTCATCGTACCAGCCAACGAACTTCTTGCCAAAGCTGCCAGGGCTTACATGCAAAGTAAGCGGAGCGCCGCCGGGGAGCTGCTGATTATGCGTAATGAGCCCCTTGCTGTTCGAAACATTCGCCTTAACCGTAAAGGCATAACGCGGCTTGAGGGCAGACACAAGCTGTGTCAAATTCGCCTTGTTATCGGCAGAAATGTACGATTCGTTTTTCAGAGCGCTTTCAAGTTCCTCGGCAATCCACTGGCAATGCGCAATGGAGCCCGATTCCTGGAAATGCGTCGTTCCGTCGTTGGTGACACCATCCGGGTAATTCGGGTATTCCCCTGGCAGGAACATCTTGAACTGGTAACGGGAAACATACGCCGGGTCCCAGCTCTTGCTGTAGGCGTTGTAGGATTTTGCGTTCAGGTTCACGTAAACGGCGCCGTTTTTCTTGGCAAGTTCTTCCATCTTGCCAACAACGTTGTATTCCGTAAAGATATTGCGGCCATTCGCCCCCATGTTCATGTTCATCGGGGTCACGTACACCAAAGTAACGCCCGCACCTTTAGCCACATCGGCATATTGCTGTAGCCAATAGCCAAGCGAATCAAAGGGAACCTCGCGAGCCTTGCTCCCAAAATAACGGTCGTTATGCCCGAACTGAACCATCATGACATCGCCCTTCTGGAGATTCTTCTTGACTTCATCCAGGCGGCCTTCCTGCACGAACGTCTTGGAACTGCGACCGCCGATAGCGTAGTTCACAACCTGGACGCGGGTACCGTCAAAGAAACTACCCAGAATCTGCCCCCAGCCCGTTTGCGGGTAGGCATTGTCCTTGTAGTTACAGACCGTGGAGTCGCCAATCACGTGAACCTTGAAACTCGTGGAATCGCTCACGGCGACACCCGCGAACACGGCAGCAGCGGCAAGGAATTTAAACACTCCCTTCATATCTACCTCACCTTCGCGTAATTGGCAACAAATTTTGCACTACCCTGGCGCACCACAACGCGGTAGAGTCCGGTAGACTTCACCAAGTTTGCAAGAGAAACTTCAGAAGCGTTTTCGACGATTCGCTTTGCCACCAAACGGCCACGCAAGTCGAACACTTCAACGCGGGCTTTTTCAGCACCTTCTAATTTCAAAACGCCACCATTCAACTGGGCAAGCTCAGAACGCATCGGCTTTTGAGCCACAATTGTCATCAAAGAGTCGGTGCTATCCTTGACTTCGGGGCAACCTTCGCTCACGCGGCACACGCCATCGATACTGAAGCCAAAGGCATCCAGATTCGGAGCGCCATCGCTCGTAAGCGACATGATCTTGAGTTCGGCTTCACCTTGCGGGGCATCCATCACCACGTAGGCTGTATCCCACTTGTCCCAGCCACCCGTCGGCGGCGCGCTCACAAGGTAATCATGATCCAAATAAGCGTTGAACATACGGTCCGACGATCCGCCGTTTGCATAGCGCACCGCAAGTGTCACGTAGCCTGCACCGGGGAACTTAACCTTGTATGCGGCAAACGAAGCATTCGTATTATCCAGATTGTAATAGCCTTCGCCCGTAAAGCCAGTCCATTCGTTCTGAGTCCAGCCGATTCCAGCCGTATCCGGAGTGCTCGCATCAAAGAATTTCTTGATATCCTTGTCAATTTTCACCGTATCCTGCGTACTGCCTTCTATCGGGGTAAACGGAACAAACGTCACATCGTCGAGGCTCTTCGGGGTCGTGGTCGGGAACGCAGTTAACGCAGCACCGTCGCTGGTATATTTCTGCGCCGTTCCACCTTCGTAAACCGCAGTATACTGCGTCGAGGCACTCCCCATCACAAACGTATGAATGTACGGAGACTTCACGTTCGAACGGCTCGGAGCACCAACCTTGTTGCCGTTACCGTCGTACCAGCCCAGGAACTTCTTACCTGACTTCGGGACAGTCTTGAGCATTACCGTCATTCCCTGCGGATAATAAGCGGCAAGCGATGTAGCGCTATCGGCGCCTTCAGGAGAAACCTTGACACTCACCTGGTACATGGGCGCCATATAGTCGCCAAGCTTCTTTACAATCGGATCCGAATGGGCACGCATCTGTTCCGTGATGATTCTGCCAAAAGCATTCGCACCGTTCATCTGCAAATGAACATCATCAGCCTGGTCAGAGCCCAGATTGGAATATTCATCCTTGGTCGCATGGTTGAAAATAAACTGTGCAGAATAGGTGTACCCCACCGAAATCATGAAATTCGCAACCATTTCGCTCATGTCGATGAACGGCACATTCAAGGAATCCGCCAAGCTCTGGTTCAGCGCCGGATAGCCACGATAACTATTGTGGATCTGCGTCGGGGAATCGTAATACAGGCGGCGAATCGGGCTCATGATAATCGGATAAGCGCCCTTGGCACGGACTTCCTTCACCAGCTGCGCCATATTGGACCTGAAGAAATCCTCGTTACTGTAGCTCACGTCGTTGATACCAAACTGGATGACCACATAGTCGCCAGCCTGCACCCTATCGGCAATGCAGTTGCTTCCCGAAGTGCAACCATGCTTCCAGAACATATCGTAGTAACCGACAGCGGTATTTCCCTTCTTATCGAGACCACCGCCACCTAAGGACATTCCGCCCTTACCCCAGTTTTCAACGGCAGCCTTATTGACGTCAAACCAGTAATGAAAATCCTGACCTTGCCCCTGCTTGGGATAATAGCCATCGGCCCAGTCCTGCATGGTGGAATCGCCCAACATAAAGATGGTAACCTTTGCCCACAGTAACGGAGCAACAACCATCGATGCGACAACTACCGTTTGCCAAATTTTATTAAACATTTTCATAACCAATACCCTAAATTGCCTAGCCCCAGTCCAACACTCGAAAGACCAGGGCTAGGCAGTGAGGTGTTTTATTGCTTCGCAAATTTCTTTGCGAAAACAGCCTTTCCGTTAAGTTTAACCTTCACCAAGTACATTCCCTTCGGGAGCAGTTCTTGGTCGAGTGCCATCGCTGTAGATCCCGCAGAAACATTCTTCGAGATACCCAGGCGCATCGCACCGGACATGTCGTAGAAGTAAATTTCAGCAAGGCCTGCTTTCGCGGTGTACAACACGCCCGTCGAGGGGTTGAACACCATTCCACGCACAGAAGCTGCAACAGGCTTTATCGTGGTCTGCTCGTCGACCTGGCCCGCATAGGCGCTCACGCCTTCGATATCGAAGTAGAACATATCCACATTCGCGCCACCATCGGCAGTCGTCGACTTAAGCGTAATCGTATTGAGTCCCTTCGCCAAATCAATCTTCGCATCGGTCGTAAGCCAAGTCGTCCAGCCGCCGGTCGCATCCATAGAGACTGTCCCTACCTTGACTCCGTTCACCACAAGTTCCATATCGCGTGCGGCACTGCCACCGTTTGCAAAGCGGATACTGATGGTGGTTGAAGCGGTATGTTCGGAATACAGGTTCCATGTTCCGTAGCTTGCGGTGGAATTGTCGAAGTTGAAGTATCCCTTCTCGACAAAGCCCGTATTGCTCGTCTCGGACCAGCCGATTCCCGCATCCGGCGTAGAAGCATCGACCTTGGAGGCCTCCTTCTTCGTCGCAACCTCTTCAGCATTTCCCGAAGCGGCAACAGAGAGCACGCCCTTCGCAGATGCGGCATCACCCTCACCACCTTCGGTCACGACGGTGTAGGCAAATACGCCCGCTTCCGTCGGAGTTCCAGAAATGGTCACGGTCGAACCCTCTACCTTCGCGGTCACGCCCTTCGGAAGTCCAGTCACCTTCACGCCGTCGCAGCCGATAAACTTGTAGCCAAAGTTCTCAATTGCATTACCCAGCAGGATTCCCTGGTTTTCAAGCCCATCGCCCACCTTCGAAATAGAAGGAGCGAGGCCCGCGACACCTTCGGTACCAAGCATGTAAATGTCGGGTTTCTTCAGATTCTTCACCATGTCGGGCAGGTAATAGCTCACATGAGGCGGCTGGTTGTAGGCAACGTTCTGCCAGGCAACACTTACGCGGTATTGCGGGTCATGCATCAGCGTGTAGAGCCTGTGCGGAGTCGTCACGGGAGTCTGGAAAATCGTGATTGTCGAAGGATCCGTGCTGGAACGGGCAATGAATTCTTCGCGCCAGTCACCGAAGAGATCGGCCACAATACAGGGATTCGCCTTAGTGTAGTTGTTCAGAGTCGAACTATTCACTTCATAGAAGCTGAAGTAGCGATCGACGGTTTTCTTGCTGGAATTCCACTTTTCAATCTTTCCTCCGCTGCCGCCACTGCCTGTAGCATCCAGCAGTTCATCCTGTAAGTCACCATCAAAGTAAATGCGGAAATTGACCGAAGGCTTCGTCTCATGCAAAAGAGTCCCCTTCACGGTACGCATTCCACCACTGGTACCCGACCACATTTCGAAGCCGCGATTCGTGGAATCGACATCGGCAGCCATGCCACGGCCATTGTCCACATTTCCAGCCTGGGTCTGAGTCGTTCCCCAGATGACCTTGCCATCCTTGTCGCGGTATTCTTCACTATACGCATTCTGCTTTTCTTCGTGAACATCGTAGACTTCCAAACCCGGATGGTCAGGATCCATATCAGAAAGATGCATGGCATCGCCATGGCCAAAACCAGTACGGTATCGGAGCGTTCCGTCATGATTGAGTGCGGCAGCCCCCATAACGATTTCGTCAAAACCGTCGCCATCCAGGTCGCCAACGGAAAGGTTGTGGTTACCTTCGCCATAAAGTCCTTGGCCAGCCTTGTCGGAACTGTGCTGCCAGCGAGTCTTGAGTTCCTTGCCGTCAAAGTCATAGGCGGCCACAAAGAATTCGGTATAGTAACCGCGGCTCATAATGACACTCGGGTGAACCCCGTCGAGGTAGGCAATCGCCGCCAGCATGCGGTTGTCACGGTTGCCGTAGGTGTCGCCCGAAATCTTTCCACGGGCGGGCCAGTAGTTAATCGTATGGATGGCCTCGCCGGTATTTCCCTTGAACACCGTCAGGAACTCGTTACCGGTCATGATCGTTCCCGAAGAGGTCCGGTAATCCTTGGAACCGTCGCCAATGACCTTGCCCTTGCCGTCAACAGTGCCGTCGGAAGTTTTCATCACGATTTCGGCAATACCGTCACCATCCAGGTCGTAGACCATGAACTGGGTATAATGGGCGCCAGCACGGATATTCTTGCCGAGGTCAATACGCCACAGGAGGGTTCCGTCCATCTTCAAGCCGTCAATAAACACGGTACCCGTGTAACCCGACTGGGAATTGTCCTTGGAATTGTTCGGATCCCATTTGAGAACCAAATCCAGCTCGCCGTCGCCATCCAGGTCACCCACGCTCATGTCGTTGGGGCTGTAGCTGCATGTGGAACCGTCCGGCATCGTCTGGTCCTTGGGCACATTGAGATCCTTGATGGTCTTGTACGGGAACCCCTTGCTGTTCTGGTCCAACACGATAAGTGCGCCTTCCGCCTTGCCCTCCTTGCCGTTCACCACGGCAGCGACCGTATACTTGGAAGTCGTCTTGCCGTCAGCATCCAGGTAGTTCGTGCCAGCAGTCTTTCCGATGGAGGCAATTTTCGTTCCGTCACGATAAAGGTTGAATTCCGTGTCCGGATTCTCGGTGCCCAAGAGGCGCCAGCTCACAAGCATACCCTTGCCCGTATTCGCTACAGCAAGGCCACGCGAAAGTTTTTCCATTTGGCGGGTCGCCGCGAAAGAGGGCGACGCAAGACCAAAAGCCAGGACTGCTCCAGCAAAAATTGTCGATGTTTTTAAACCAATACCCATATAAACTCCATTTTTTGGCAACCTCTAAGCAAATCTATCCTCAAAAAAACAAAAAAGGTTCACGGCACATTCCTTTTTTGTAGTCCAAAGACAACTGTCTACAATAGTTGCGCTCTTCAAATATAATCAAATTTTTTATAAAAAGTCCACATAATTTCTTAATTTTTACATATTTCACTTTATTTTGCAGCAGCGTAACAAAAATAAAAAGTCCACATTTTAAGATAAAAATGAGCAAACTGTAGACAACGGTCTATAAAATCCCCATTTTTTACTAGATTTACGAACAATGATGCCAGATTGGTTCACGAATTTTTCCTGGGAAAGGATGTTTGACGCGATAGCCGCGCGTTCCGTCACACCCGTAAAAATCGCGATTATTGCAGGAAAATCCTTCCTGTACTTTCACGGGCTGACCCGTGCAGCCGCACTTACCTACACGACTTTCCTGGCAGTGGTTCCCCTGCTGATCCTCCTGACCTCGATTACCATCGCGGTCGGATTCGGCAATTTCGTCTCGGACTACCTCCCCCACCTGCTGAACATCCTGAATCTGGACTGGCCCATTGACCCCATCATCGCCATCGTGAAAAACGCCGAGCACGTTCCCATCGGTAAACTCGGATTCATCGGTGCCTTGGGTCTTTTCATTACCTTTATCCTCGCCTTCGGCAGCCTGGAATCGAACTTTAACGTCGTTTGGGAAAACAAGGTCTCTCGCCCGCTCCACAAGCAGTTGCGCATTTACACTCCCCTTTTGCTCATTTTCGCGGGAATTATCGGTCTTTACGCCGGTTTCGTGAACCATGTGCAAAACGTCCTTTCGGTCATTGTCATCGACGGATTGCACTTTGACCCTTCTGTGCTCCACACGCTGATTGACGCCTTCTGGTACGTGACGTTCCACGGGGCGGTCATCCTGATTATCTTCCTCACGCTTTATGCACTTCCTGCGCGTCCCGACCCAAAGACCTACACGCGGAAAAAGCTGCTCCTTTCCTCCATCGGAATCTCGTTCCTGGCATGGGTCAGCATCATGATTTACGTGAGAATTCTGATGCTCATCCAGACCACGCTTGTCACCAGGATGTCCATTTTCTACGGATCTCTCGCCTTTATTCCTCTCATTCTGTTCCTCGTTTTCGGCATCTGGACCATCGTTCTTTGTGGAAATTCCATCGTTTGGACCATTTGCACCTGGCCTGAATCCAGGGACCGCATCTGGAACTGGGAAGGATCCCCCACCGAAGGCCTGAACATGACCAAAGACAGATTATAGGATTTAGCCAATGAAAAAGATTTTAATGATCCTGGTGGCCTTTGCGGCTCTCGCCAACGCAGAACTCCGCAGCGCCAACTTCACCCCCGAAGAAAAGTCGAACGACGGCCTGAAGGCTTTCATCGGCGTGAGTGGCGGTAACGTGCTCGTGGCCGACGACGGCGCCATTTTCGCAAATATCAGAATCGGTCTCGACATCTTGCCGCAGATTTCTACCGGCGTTTGGGTTTCAAGACTCCTGAGCGATGTCCGCAATTACAATGTCGCCGAGAAACAGATGATCAAGTACATGTCGTTCGGCGGGTTCGTGGAACTGTTCCCGCTCCGACTCGGCAACTTTGCGATTTCCGTGCCGATTGAAGTCGGCGGCGGCGCCCTCTACGTGATGGAACCGGAAGACGAAGCCTTTGAATCCGAAGACTACTTCTTTACCGCCGACATGGCCGTACATTTCAACTATCGCGTAACCAGGATGCTCGAAGTGTCTATCGGTGGAGGCTACCGCATGTTCAATGGCATTGAGACCAACGGCCTCGAGAACCTCGACTTCTGCACTCCGTTTGGCGAGCTGAGATTTACGATTAGGGAGTAATGCCCAACTTCATCAGCATACGCGGATGCAGGCTGCATAACCTGAAAAATATCGATGCCCAGTTCCCGCTGGGCAAGATTACGGTGGTATGCGGGCCTTCGGGCTGCGGAAAGTCGACGCTTGTACTTGATACCCTGCACGGGGAATCCAAGCGGCGTTATCTGGAGACGCTCTCGCCTTTTGCCGCTGAACTCTTGGGCGGTCGCCGCATTATTCCGCTGGATAGCGCCGAAGGTTTGCCCGCAAGCCTTGCCGTAGGCCCGAGTCACGGAGAAACGCCTGCGAAGGCTTATGCGCTCAGCATCTCGGAATGCGATTCTACATTACGCACGTTGTTTGCGGCTTATGCGAAGCCCGCCTGCCCTATTTGCGGAAAGCCTATGGAAAGCATGAGCCGCGAAGACATAATTCGCGAGATTGCGAGCCTTCCGCAAGGGAGTAAGTTGCAATTTTTTGCGAGGATAGAAAAGGAGATCCCGGATCAAGTCCGGGATGACAAGAAGGATACAAGAGCGCCAAAAGGCAAAACAAGTCTTGATAAACTGGCGGCGGTGTTCCTGGCGCAGGGCTTTACGCGAGCTTTAGCCGACGGCGTAAGCTATTCACTAGCCGACTTGACGGCGGCCGAGCGCAAAATCGTACCGCAAGAATTCTTTATAGTCGTCGACCGCGTGATTGTCCGCGAGAATACGCGCACGCGTATTGCCGAAGCGGTAGACGGGGTACTGAAGCTCACGCACGGCGAATTGATACTGGACATCAACGGGAGCCGTAAGCTTTTCAGCACGGTGCCGCGCTGCCCGGAACACGGGGCGCAACTTTCCAGGCCGCTCGCGTCCGAAGACTTGTCGCCGTATTCCCGCACGAGCGTTTGTGAAAAATGTGGCGGTACCGGAATCATCGAAGACGGCGACAACAGCGAAGAATGCCCGGACTGCAAAGGACTTAGACTCAAGCAGAATTTTTTGAACGCGGCGATTGAAAGCATTTCAAGTGAAGATGACCGCGAAAACAAAAGCGACGATTCTTGCAAAGATGAGTCGTGCAAAATCCGTACCACGTGGCAAGACATTTTAAGCACGCCTTTCGCGGAACTCGAAAGCCGGCTGCACGCCCTGTTCGACAATCGACTGACAGCAAAGCAGCAGCCCGCATTCCGCACATTGATTGACCGCATCCAGGCGATTGTCGATTTGGATATCGGTTACCTCACGGCAGGGCGTGCAGGCGCCACCCTGTCGGGTGGCGAAGTCCAGAGACTTCGGCTTTCGAGCCTCAGCACCGGTCACCTGAACAACCTTCTGATTGTCCTCGACGAACCCGCCAGCGGATTACACCAGAGCGATGTGGAAGCCCTCTGGAAAGTCCTCAAGAAAGTGCAGTCCCGCGGGAACACGCTTGTACTCATCGACCACAATCCCGCCCTCATCAAGAAAGCCGACTGGATCATAGAAATGGGGCCTGGCGCGGGTGAAAAGGGCGGCGAGATCCTGTTACAAGGAACCGCGAAAGACGTTCTTGGCAATCCGGCATCACCCACGGGGAATTGGATTAAAGGTTTAGACGAGAGACTAAAGACGAGAGACGAGAAAAAGCCGAAGGTTCCAAAGAAAAACGCAGCGGCCATTGATATCAAGAACTTCGCGATGTTCGATATGAAGCCGGTCACGGCCAATTTCCCGGTGCAAAAGTTCAGCGTCATCACAGGCCAGAGCGGTAGCGGTAAATCTACGATTTTCTTCAGGAACTTAGCCCCGCGTGCCACCAAGGGCGAATTCGAAAGCCTCGGCATCCAGGCACTATCGATCCTTTCAACAGGCGATTTCCACGGGAACCGCCGCAGCACAGTCGCCTCTGCCATCAACCTGAACACGATTCTCCGCGACCTTTTCGCAAAACTCCCCGAAAGCAAGGTCCGCGGCTACACCGCCAGCAAGTTTGCGACGCACGCCCCCGGGGGCCGCTGCGAAAACTGCAAGGGCGAAGGCGTCATACTCGACCCCGCGGGCTACGAAGAATCCGAATGTCCCGTATGCCTTGGCAAGCGATTCAAGGACGAAATTCTCGAAGTCCGCTTCAAGTCGCTTTCCATCGCCGACATCTATGACCTAGAAGTCGGCGACGCCTACAAATTGTTCATTAACATGAAGCCTTTCGCCGACAAGCTCAAGCCGCTTGTAGATACGGGCCTCGACTACCTGAAACTCGGGCAAACCACGTCGCACCTTTCCGGCGGCGAACGCGCCCGCCTGCGCCTTTCCATCGCTCTCGCACGCGCGAAGGCTCCGAATACGCTTTTCCTTTTCGACGAACCCGCCCGCGGTCTCCATCAAAAGGACATCCAGCATCTACTCGACCTGATTCACGGCCTCACCGAAGCGGGCCACACCGTCATCGCCATCGAGCATGCGCAAGACTTCGTGAACGCCGCCGACTATGTGGTGGAACTTTCGCGCAAGTAACACGCGATTTATTTTCGATATTACTTAAAAGACTTCTTCGCGGCTTCCAGCGTTGCAATCACCTTGTCGCACCAGGCGTCGAATTCGGGATCTTCTTTCTGGAATTCCGGATGCGCAAGCACATAATCAATGGTACGGCGGATTCCTTGGTCAAAACGGACTTCGACGCGAAAATTCGGCACGGCGCGCTTGAGTTTGGAATTGTCAAACACCACGGAATTTGCCTTGTCGCCGATGAGGCTCCCTGTCAAATCGTAGTCACTTACATCGGCAAGGAACTGCGAAGACACGTAATAGGGCTTGAGTTCAACACCCAGCGCATCGGCCACCGCCTTATAAATCTGGTTCCAGGTAAGCGTCTCGTCGCTTGTAATCTGGAATGTTTCGCCGATGGCGTGAACATTCCCCATCAGACCCACGAAGCCCCGGGCAAAGTCGGTGTTGAAAGTCATGGTCCAGAGGCTCGTGCCGTCGCCGTGAATAATGACGGGCTTGCCCTCGAGCATGCGCTTTGCAACTTGCCAACTACCATTCTTGCCATGAACGCCTAGAGGAATGTGGCGCTCATCGTAGGTATGGCTCGGGCGCACAATCGTAATCGGGAAGCCTTCTTCGCGGTACTTGTGCATCAAGAATTCCTCCCCCGCAATCTTGTTGCGGGAGTATTCCCAATAGGGGTTCGCGAGAGGCGTTCCTTCGGTAATGCGATAATCCGAAAGCGGCTTCTGGTAGGCGCTCGCGGAACTGATGTACATGAACTGCTTGGCCTTGCCCTTGAACAGGCGGTAGTCGCGTTCCAGCGCACTCGGGTGGAATACGATGAAGTCGCAGACCACGTCGAACTGCATCCCCTTGATTTTTTCGGCAACGGCAGCTTCGTCGTTGATATCCGCCTGAATAACTTCGACTCCTGCGGGGATATCTTCTGCGGGGCGATTCCCGCGATTAAGCAGGAAAAGTTTCCAGCCCTGGGATGCTGCAAGGCGCGTGATGGCCATGCTGATAGTTCCCGTACCGCCGATAAAGAGCGCTTTCATGTTACTTACTCCAGCGTGGCGTGGGCGGCGATCTTGTAGATTTCGGTGACGTCCTTCGCCTTGAGCGGAACAAAGCCCCAGCCATCACCCGGATTCAGTTTTTCAACCAGCTTCGGAATATCTTCTTCCTTGGCACCGAGTTCTGCAAAGTTAATCGGCATGCCGATAGAATGCAGGAACTTGCGGAACGCCTTAATGCCTTCGAGGGCGGTCGCCTTCGGGTTTTCAAAATTCATCTGGCAGCCGAATACGCGCGTTGCCATCTGCGCAAAACGCATCACGTTATGGTCGACCACGTATTCCATCCACGCAGGCATGATCACCGCGAGACCCGCGCCATGGGCGCAGTCATAAAGTCCCGAAAGTTCATGTTCAATGGCGTGGCTGTTCCAGTCCTGACTGCGCCCGCAGCCCACAATATCATTGTGGGCTACCGTACCCGCCCACATGATGTTTGCACGCACCTGGTAGTTGGCGGGGTCGGCAATGGCGCGCGGCCCCTCCTTCACCATCGTGAGGAGCACCGCTTCGCACAGGCGGTCGGTAACTTCTACTTCGAGCGTGTTCGTGAAATAGCGTTCAAAAACGTGGGCCATGATGTCGGTAATGCCGCAAGCCGTCTGGTAAGCAGGCAACGTGCAAAGGAGCGCCGGATTCTGCACCGCAAACTTCGGGCGGATATGTTCGCTACTTGCACCGCGCTTGAGCATGCCGTCTTCCTTGGTAATCACGGAGTCACCACTACCCTCGGAACCGGCCGCCGCAATCGTCTGCACCACGCCAATCGGGAGTGCCGCTGTCGCCGAAGCCTTGCCCTCGTAAAAATCCCAGAAATCACCCTTATAAGGAACACCCATGGCAATGGCCTTGGAGCTATCAATCGTGGAGCCGCCGCCCACCGCCAAAATAAAATCAATGCCGTTCTGGCGGACAATTTCAATGCCCTTGTACACGAGCGAATCGTGCGGGTTCGGCTTCACGCCGCCAAGTTCCACATGCGGGATACCAACCGCATCGAGGCTTGCCTTCACGCGGTCAATCAAACCCGAACGCACCGCAGAGCCACCACCGTAATGAATCAGCACCTTGGTGCCGCCATACTTTTTAACGAGTTCACCGCATTCATTTTCGCGGCCCTTGCCAAATACAAATTCTGTGGGGCTGTAGAAGTTGAAATTATCCATGTTCCATCCTTTTTCAACTGGGCAGGAGATGCCCGCCTTCTCCACAAAGAGGATAACTCTACTATGGCAACAAGTTGCCTAGTATCGTATAGCGGGCATGACAAGCTGCTGAGCAAAATTAAGTTTTTTGTAAAATTACACAAAAATCCTGCCCGAAAGCAGGATTTTGCAATTATTTTTGTTCACGGATGAAAACGGTCTCCGAGAAAGACTCCTTTTAGATGACTTTCGGACGTCCAGTCTGCATTTTCAGCAGCATATCGACAATTTCATTCCAATGGTCCAACGCCACCTTGCCAATGGCAGGGTCGTACATGACACCCAGATTTTTCTCGATTTCCTTTCGACAGTAGTCAAGCGACATTGCGTCACGGTAAACGCGCTTGCTCGTCATGGCGTCAATCGAATCTGCAATGGCAATGATACGTGCACCGATAGGAATTTCCTCGCCCTTGAGGCCTTCAGGATATCCGCGACCGTCATAGCGTTCATGGTGATGCAGCACAATCTGCACCAATTCGTGCGTATAGTTCGACTGCATCAGGATCTTTGCTCCAATTACCGGATGCTGCTTGATGATTGAGAACTCGTCATCGGTCAGCTTACCCGGTTTCCCAAGTACATTGTCGCTGATTCCCATCTTGCCGATATCATGCAAATGAGCGGCATGCATAATCAACGATACCGAGGCCTCGGAAAGTCCGAGGAAACGCGCGATCAGTTCCGTATATGCCTTGACGCGTTCGGAATGGTGCGCCGTATAAGAGTCCTTCGCTTCTTCCACCGAAATCAAGCAGGTAATCAGGTCCTTCAGGTTCTGATTTTCATTTACTTCGGTCGACTTATGGTAACGCACCTTATCGCGGTACATATTCAGGTCCGCTTCCATCTTCCAGTCGCTAATGGACTTACGGATTCCCGAATCACTACGAAGCCTACTTTCGCCTACGGCAATCGACAAATGGTAAAGGGCATCCTTGTTGTATTCCTCGATATTCCTTTGCAGACTGGAATACAGCAGGAACAGGGAATCCAGAGGAGCCTTCGTCACCGCGGCAAATTCGTCACCGCCAATTCTAAAGCAGTTTCCATGCAGGCCATAAGCCTTCTTGATGGAATTTCCGGCAGCAATAATCAGGGCGTCTCCCGCCTGATGACCGAAGGTATCGTTTGCGTACTTGAGCCCGTTCACATCCATCAGGACCATCGTCCAGTTTCCGGCATCGGAATCTTCCATGGCAATATTTTTGAGCAATTCATCAAAGGCAAGCCTGTTTTCAAGCCCTGTCAGAGCATCCGTCGTCGCGACATCTTGCAGGTGTTCGTTCATCACGCGGAGTTTGCTATTAATTTGTTCCAGTTCAAACGAGGTTTCGCGAATGAAGGTTGCCATACGGGCCGCAAGCGGAAGCCTTGTCGTCATTTCGGTGCGGATATCTCCCGTCCGTTCAATTTTTTTCTCGACAGCGGCACCTTCACGCATCGACGCAATTACAAGTGTAATGTTATGCTGGTTCAGGTGTCCCTTTTCGCGCAGGAATTCCCCATGCGAAAAGAAGCCCGTACTCGAAGCAAGCCCCTTGAACGGAGTGATTTCGTAAGTCGGTTCACGCTGCGACCAGAACGCCTTTCGCGCCGCACACGAGAAAATATGCTGAACCTCGGGCCCAAACAGCCCGCATTTTTCGCTCTCTTCCCTAATGCGGTCCACAATCAGCCCCGGCTCACCATACGAAAGCCTGATGATGGAACCTTCATCGATATCGGAAGACATCGTGAGAGAACCATCAGGATTGCTCGAACCCGGAGCGCGTACAATAGAGACCCCGTTGTGCTCGTACAGCATCGGGAACTCCAGCGCATTGTAGAAGAAATTCTGGTCGTTCTTGATATTCAGATACTTGTTATAGACTTCGTAGGCGGGAATTCCTCCCAGCTCGTAAAGGATGTTTCCTTCGGAACGTGTCACATGGAAATTACGTCCAATCGGTTTCCATCCACTAATCTTGCGGGAATCGACATAAAATTCGGGGCCGCCAAAGAACAGCACCAAAAGGCCAGATCTTGTATAGCCGCCTTTTGACGAGAAAATACAGGAATTCGGGCTTGTAATATCGGGAGAACAGACAATGCCACCGAATACCTGGATCTCGGAAGACAGATTATCGAGTCCTTCACAAAGGGCGGTCGTCGAGAACGGGGAAATACAGTGGTAAATTTCGACTGCCTTGACCCAGGGATTATCCTTGGTCACCTTAACAACATTCTGCGCAATCCCACCGACTGATTCTCGGCTATAATCATATTGACGAACCGTGAACTTGCTCGTCGGCTTTTCGAAAATAACAGCCGACACAGAAATATCCGTGGAAACTTCGCAATCAACGATATTGCCACTAGTGGAATTACCCACCCAAGGCACATCAGGGAAAAATCTATCTAAAATGTCCCAGATAGGCTTCAGCTTTTCAGGATCCAGAATCGCCGAATGGATCTGGAAGTACATCGTCGGGGAACCGTGTTCCTTGTACCACTTGTTAAACAGAGACAGTTCGCTTTCGAACTGCGCCATATCCTTAAAGGCAAAGATTCTGTTTTTCATACTTTTATCCCAAAACGCAGGGCCAACCTTGACACTGTCATACAAAATATACTTTACAATATCTCAAAACGGCACACAAAATGATATTTTTGTCGCAAAAATAACAGATTTTTCTTATTCCAATTTGGAATATTCTAGGACAAAAAAAAAGCGGCCTCCGAACAAATCGGAGGCCGCTGCTATAGAAATTTAGGACCGATGGTTAGAACACCACCAGGTCGTTCTTGTGAATGAGTTCATCGGCGACATCCTTGCCCAAGAGTTCATGAACCTGGGCGGTCTTCTTGTGGAGCACAAGCTTCAAGGTTTCGCTATCGAACTTCGCGACACCGCGTGCCACCGGCTCGCCGGTCTCGCTCAAGACTTCAATCAGGTCGCCCTTGTCGAAATGCTTCTTGACGGCGCACACGCCCACGGGAAGCAGGCTCGAGTGCTTTTCGCGCAGAGCCTTCACGCCGCCTTCGTCCACCACCACGGCCCCGCGCGGAGTCGTAATGAAGCTGAGCCAGCGCTGGCGGCTGTTGAGCTTTTTCTTGGAGCCTACAAAGAGCGTACCTTCGGCGTTTTCAAAAATCACCTGATGCGGCAACACCTTCATTCCACTCGCGAGGAAGGCGTTGCAGCCGCTCTTGGTCACGTTGCGGATAGCTTCGAGCTTGCTGCGCATACCGCCGGTACTCACGGCAGAACCCGTTTCGCCGGGCTTACCCGCAAGGGCGAGCACAGCAGGCGTAATTTCGGGCACAAAGCGGAGCAGTCGGGCGTTCGGGTTCTTCTTCGGATTGTCATCGAAGAGACCATCTTCGTCCGTGAAAATCAAAAGCAAGTCGGCGTCCAAGAAGAGCGCCACGTCGCTCGAAAGTTTGTCGTTATCGCCCACCTTGATTTCGGCAACGGCGAGCGAGTCATTCTCGTTGATAATCGGGACAATCTTGCGGGCAAGCATCGCCTTGATGGTGTTCTGCAAATTCTTGTAGCGGTTGCGGTCGCGGAAATCTTCGGCCGACAAAAGGATCTGTCCCACGGAAAGCTGCATCCAGCGGAACATTTCACGGTAGGCATACATCAAGTCAATCTGACCCACGGCAGCGCAAGCCTGCTTTTCGGCAAGCACGGTCGGCTTTTCCTTGTAACCGAGCTGGCTCATGCCAGTGCCCACGGCACCACTCGTCACCACAACGACTTCCTTGCCCGCTTCCATCAGGCGAGCGACCGAGTCTGCAAGCTTCTGGATGTAGCGGGTGCGAACGCCGCCCTTTTCGGAATCGACTAAAATACGCGAGCCGATCTTTACGACAATGCGGCGGGATTCATCGAGAATATTCTTTCTTAATTCACTCATATGTAGTAGACAGTAGGAAGTTAGAAGTAGACAGTGGTTAACGGCAAACAAGCAATCTAATCGCGTCTAGGCGGATCTGCGGGTTCGAAATGACCTTCTTCCATTCCTGGGCGTTCTTGCGGAGCTGTTGCAGCTGGGCGTTGTTGCCCGCCTTGCCACGCATGCTGAGCAAATGGTTCATACGCTGGTATTCCTGCTCGGCGCGGGCCTCTACCGCAGCGGCAGCCTCTTCGGCATATTCCTTCGCCTTTGCAGAAACAATGCGACGGGCAATCGCGAGGCCGTCTTTACCGAAATACTTGAGCGTCATGTTCACGGCGGCATTGCCCTGCGGAACAGGAACATCCTTGAAACAGGCGTTCTTTAAATCATCGAGTTTCGCGGACATGTCCTCGCCCATCGGGTTCACGAGCACGCTCAGGTAGCGAGGCCCTGCGATATCGGAAACGCCCCATTCTTCGGCAATGGAGAAATCGACAGCAAAGTTATACTGCATCATGAGTCCGCGCATTCCGGAATTCGGCCAGATATTGCAGGAAACAGCTCCATTGTCAAGCGTCGTCTCGAAGTCGATGACGCCCTGCGACAGCGGATGTTCCAAGCTTACGAAATCCACTTCGTCATGAATCATCGCGACGTTGCGGTCAAAAGTCACCGTCAGGCTAGACGTATCGCAGAAACGAGAATCCTCGTCATCGCCACCCGAACTTTCTTCGAAGTTTCCGACTGACTGCGTGATGCGGCCGCCACCACCGGTTCCGGCCATTCCCACCGATTCGGGCATACCCGGTACAGAACCCGCTTCGACCTGCGTTCCCATGCTGATTACATAGCAGCCCTTAATCTTACTCTTTTCGATTTCAAGACCGCGATCCATCAGCGACGAGAACACGAGCGTCTGCAAATTCTGGTCCGCATCAATCTTCAAAATTTCGTCGGTGATTTTCTTCGCCTTCGCCGGATTCCGGGAATTGAATTCCAACAGACGGTCACGCCCCTTCTCGATATTCTTACGCATGGTATCGCAATCCTTCTTGACCTTAGGGATTACGGTATCGACAAAGTTCTGGAGAAGGTCCTTAGGATCGGCAAGGGCGGCAATCAGTTCGTCCGTATACTTGAGGAAGAGTTCACCACCGCTCATCATCGGAGTGCCGAAGGCGTTCAAGCCGTTGTGGTACCAGCGGAACATGACTTCCTGGCCGGAGCCCTTTACATAAGGCACGTGGATGATAATGTTTTCGGTCTGGCCGATACGGTCAAGACGGCCAATACGCTGTTCCACCAACGAGGCGTCCAAAGGCAAGTCAAACAGGACCAGGTGATGGGCAAACTGGAAGTTGCGGCCTTCGGAACCGATTTCGGAGGCAATCAGCAGGTTCGCGCCGTTTTCACGGCTGAAATTCGCTGCAGCCTTGTCGCGGGCCATAATCGTCATATTCTCGTGGAACATCGAGAAGGCGCCTTCGCCCATGAATTCCGTCAGGAGCGTTTCAAGAGCCTGCACCACCTGAATCGATTCGCAAATCAGGAGCACCTTGTCGTTCGCATGTTCCTTCAAGAATCCCTTGAGCCACACGTAGCGTTCATCGAGTGCCCAGGCATCGGAATAGCTCGTGCAGAGAAGGCCGTTTTCTTGAATGTCGGTGGACATGTCGAGATCGTTTTCGGCAGCCACGTTCACCATGTCACGGTAGTTCTGGTTCGGTTCCAGCGGAATTTCGTCGAGCACGCGCTTCGGGAATCCGCCCACGCCCTTACGCGTATTGCGGAACACCACCGAGCCCGTACCCACGGCATCTACAATGCGGCGAATCCATTCGTCAGCAGGCATGCTCTTCGCACTTTCCTGTTCAAGCCAAGGACGGATCATTGACTTCTTGGGCACGCATTCGTTCAGGTCGTCCCAACTCATCTGTTCGCCCGGATCGGTCGGCAGCTTGGAAAGCTCGTTGACCAGCTTACGGTAAGCATCCTGGTCCTTGATAAAGCTGTTGTAATCGCTGAAGCGTACCGGGTCAAGCATCTTGAGTCGGTTGAACTGCGATTCCGGCTGGAACTGCAGCGGCGTACCCGTCAACAGGAGTACACCCTTGGAACGCTGAACCACCGCATTGGCAAGCAGATACTCGTGGCTCGTAAAGCCATCTTCGCAAACCAGGTGGTGCGCTTCGTCGATAATCACCATGTCCCAGTTCGTCTTGAGCAGGTCCTCGATAAGCGCCGGCTGCTTGATCAGAAAATCAATGGAACAAATAATATCGTTTGCAATCGTGAACGGATTCGGGCGGTCATCGTCGTCGTTCACGAACAGACCCTTAATATAGCCTTCGTCCACCAGCGTAAAGAGATGATTGAAGCGACGCTTCATTTCGATGAGCCACTGGTGCTTCAAGGTTTCAGGCACAATAATCAAGGTGCGGGTCAAGCGACCGCGGGACTTGAGCGCATGCCAAATCATACCAGCTTCGATAGTCTTACCGAGGCCCACTTCGTCCGAAAGCATCAAGCGCGGGAGGGTCGAGCTATCGCAAGCCCGGCTACACAAATAATACTGGTGCGGAATCATGGAAGTGCGCGGACCGATCATGCCACGTACCGGCGACGAAATCCACTTGCAAGAAAGTTCCATGGCGCTTTCGCGACGGGCAAACTGCGCACTATTCGAAATGCGGTTTTCACGGAGTGCACGGAACAAATCTTCGGGACGGGCAATTGAAATTTTGCCGCTCAATTCCGATTCTTTCATCTGCCTACCGCCACGGCCCGTATAGACAAGCAGGCCGTCGACATCCTTGACAGATTCTACCGTAAAAGACAGTCCCTTTTCGCTTTTTGCCGTATCGCCTACCGAAAGTTCAAAACGATCTACAGGAGCCCCCATAGAACGGTAGCAACGGACATCACGGACAGCAGGGAAAGAAATCTTAACAATACGGTCTTGCACCTCGGTGACAATACCAAGCCCGAGTGTAGGTTCCGATTGACTTACATAGCGTTGGCCAATCTTGAAATTCATCATACCTCCAAAATGTAGTTTTTTTTTAATTAGTTGATAGATCTTAGTTGGTAGAACTAGAGAAAATCCAAGTTCCATACCACAAATTTGATGTTCTAAGTTCTAGGTTCTAAGTTCTAAGTTCTATATTTACCTCGTATGATATGGTACTACATAGATGAATCCGTGACAGACGGTGAACGACGCAAGGGTCCTTATAATATCGACGAAATCAGGGACTTTGTCAAAAACGGCACCATCAAGGAAGAAACTTTGGTGTGGCATTCGGGTATGGAATCCTGGACCCACTGGAAAGACACCGAAGAATCCAAGGATGTTCCGCTTTCCGAAGAAGAACAAATCAAGGCCGCATTGGAAGCTATCATTGCCGAGCACAACAAGGGCAAGCACTATGCGGGGTTCCTTATTCGCGGAATCGCCTACCTGGTCGACAACATCATCTTGAGCTTCATCGGCCTCCTGATTCTGATGACCATGAGCAAAACGCAGCTGATAGACCTGAACGCCATCGGCGAAGCCATGAACGCCTATGTCAACAACCCGACCTCTGACGAAGCCCTGATGAACGTGCTGAACTTCCCCGGAATGCATGTATTCCTCATTATTTGGGGCGTGCTTCAGGCGGCCTACTACGTCACCTTCACCGCAATCAAGGCTGCAACTCCCGGCAAGATGCTGGTGCATGTCCATGTAGAATCTGCGGCAGGCGAAAAAATCAGCTGGATAGAATCTGCCATCCGGTTTATCGCCAGCCTGTTTACCCAATGCACACTTGCATTCTACGGTCTAGGCTACCTTATCGTAATGATTGACCCCAAGCGTCGCGCCCTACACGATTTTGTCGCACACACCCGCGTGGTCTACAACAAGAAGAACAAGTAAGCGGTGGCACCGTTACAGGGTCTTGAAGAACTCGACAACCCTCTGCCGGAAAGCATCCATGGAACAGCGGTCCAACAAAGCGACCGCTTTTTCGTTATCCAGGACATTTTCTCCCGCAAGGACGCGGTCCAATACGCATGCAAAAGCCTCGGCATCTGTAGGCGGGTCTACCAACGGGCAGACTCCCTCGAGATTTTCCTTGACCGCTGAAGTCGACGCCCCAACAGCAGGCGTACCGCAAGCGATAGCCTCGATAGGAGGAAGTCCGAACCCTTCCAACAAAGACGGATAAACCATCAAGTCGGCATGGCGATAAAAATCGCGCAATTCCTCCGCATGGAACTCGCTGAAATGGTACACATTGTAGAGTTTCTTTTCATTCACGATGGCACGCAGGCGTTCCGAGAACTTGCCTACACGAACAAAGGCGACATGCGGTCTGAGACGCGCCATTTCGAAGAAAGTCTCGATATTCTTGCGAGGTTCGTCGAGGCTCACATTTAGGCACATTCCGTCAAAATTCTTGATACCGTACTTGCGAAGAAATTTTTTCTTTTCTTCGAAAGTCGGCCTTGATTCAGGCTTATTGAACAGGGCGCTATCAATGGGACAGCCGATAACGGAGCCCGGTTTTTGCGACATCTGCGGTCCAAAATAGCTAGAGGCTTCTTCGCGGGTCCAGCCCGAGTTATAGACAAAATAATCAGCTTTGACCGTCGGCCGGATATAGAACAAATTAAGCAGTCTAAACTTAAGCGAATTCGGATAAAGCGTTTCGGCAAAGGTGTCGTGAACAAACATCACCGTCTTGGCACACCCCTTGACCACGGGAACCAAGAAGCCCAATTCTGGACGGATAAAGAAAGCGATTTCCGGTTGGATTTTCTTGACCAGCTTTTTGAGCGGTGAACGGAATCCGATGAATCCCGTATAAAGCGACTTTGCCCACACCTCATGAGAAACATAAGGATTCTCAAGCTTTGAAGCGTCAAGTTTTTTTCCATTGTCCTTGTCGCCAAAGAACTTCGGAGTCTTGAGCCATAGCACATGGGGTTCGAACTCCCCCGCCACAGCCTTGACGAGGTTCATTGTCAGGCGTCCAAAACTGGTACATTCGTTCTTGTCACAGACAAACAGGATTTTTCGCTTTTCGGGCATAACGCAAATATAGAATTTAAAGTTTAAGATTCCCGATCACGGCAGCCTTCACCGACTGCGATTTACTATATTCGTAGCATGGCAAAAATCGGCATCGTTCTTGCAACCTATAACGGCGAAAAGTATCTTAAACAGATGCTCGAATCCCTATTGGCTCAAACAAGGCCCGCCGACTTCATTGTCGCCGTGGACGACGGTTCTAAAGACAGTACTCCAGAAATCCTGAAAAGCTACCAGGATCGCCTGCCACTCCAGATATTCATTTCGCCCCAGAACATGGGACATCGCTGCGCCTTTTCGAAGTCGCTGGAACTGGCCCGCCCGCAACTGGGTGACGACGACCTGATTGCCCTTGCCGACCAGGACGACGTTTGGCTTCCGCAGAAACTCGAAATTCTAGAAAAGGCGATCGAAAACGGACAATCGAAGAAGCCCGACCTGGTTTTCGGAGATGCCCAGGTCATCGACGGCGAAGGGAAAATCATCGGGAAATCCTGGCGAGAGATGGACGGCATTCCCGAGCACCTCTCCCTCAGGGCTCTCCTGACCGGATTTACCAATGTAACCGGCTGCATGACCCTCTTTAGGGCAAACCTCCTCGAAAAGATTTTACCCATTCCCGAGCAGGTTCCCGTCCATGACCAATGGATTACATTCTGCGCCTGTGCCCGTAACGGATATGTTTCTATTTTCGACCCGGTCATCCAATACAGGATTCACGGGCAAAACGCAATCGGTCTTGGACACTCGCACACTTGGACGGGCAATCTGAAGCTGAACCTGCAATGGGCGCGAATGATTGCGGGAACACCCCTTTTCGGCGAGCTTTCTGAAGACAACCAGAAATTTTTGAAACGCTACATCGGCTACGTTCAAGACAGGCTTGACAAGCCCCTTATTCCGCAGTACACCGTCTGGGTCGCTAAAAACGCCCGGAGCCTTTACCCGCACGTTTCGGGACTATTCGGTTTTGTGCCGAGAATTCTTTACGGCATTATCGGCGCCCCTATTATCACCAAGTTTTTCGGAAAGAAATAATGAATTCCGTCTGCGTTGTCCTCGTCAATTTCAAGAACAAAGAAAAGACCGTAGACTGCCTACGCGCCCTCGAAAAGAGTTCCGTGCAGCCAAGTTGTGTCTACATTATCGACAACGCCAGTACCGAAGAATCCCAGCAGTATTTTTGGACTTTCACTTTCAAGTTCAAGGTTCGCTGGATATGGAACAAGGAAAACCTTGGCTTCGCGGCCGCCTGTAACCAGGGAATCCGAGCCGCGCAAGAAGACTACGCCGGAAACTTCGTCTGGTTACTCAACAACGACACACTCCCCGAGGCGAAAGCTCTTGAAAAGATCCTTGACAAGGCGCTTGAAACAGGAGCTGGTATAACGGGTTCACTTATCAAGAATGCGAAAGGGGATTTTGCGGGAGGCGTTTGCGTCATCCATCCGAAATTTGCGACCGTACAAAGGGTAGCTTCCCCTGAAGCTACAAAATTCGACTATGTCGAAGGATCCTCATTCCTGATTTCTCCCGAATGCCTGAAGAAGACGGGACTCCTGAGCGAAGACTATTTCCTGTACTTCGAAGAAAGCGACTACTGCATGCGCGCAAGAAAAAACGGATTTTCTTTCGCCTGGGCAACAGACAGTGTCATCTGGCACGATATCGGATCTTCGACAGGCAGCGAAATTGCAAAGGGCGGAGTTCCCCACTTTATCGACTGCCTGATGATTCGCAACCGAATCCACTTCGGATTCAGGAACGGATACCCTGCGGTGAGCCTGATTGCAGGCCTGCTGATCAGTCTCGGTCTACGATTCAAAAGACTGCAGTTTTCAAGAATCGCCACCATTCTCGTTATTTGTCTATCCGAAAAGGCTTTTAAAAAGTTTATTGAAAAGAACGGGGGCTCTTATGAAATTAGACATTAAAAAAATCATAGGTTTAACCTTGTTCGTCGGGGCAACGCAAATCGTTTGCGCCAAGAACATGGACTGGCCCGCCCACTTTTCATTTGCAGACTCCGCACGCCACCACGAGGTAAGCATCGGCGCGCAGTTGGTCGACTCACTTGCGATTACGAACCTGACGAACGCCCCGACGCACTACGACAATTCCGCCTCGGTCCGCCTTTTCTTGAACGGGCATTTTACCGAACGGTTCCTTTTCGATGCGCGCGTCAAGGTGAGCACCGACCATACCAATAGGGACATTGCCGACAATTTCTACCACCCCGACGAAGGTATTCCCTACAACAAGCAAAGCGAAAACAAGCGTACCTGGGACATCTTCGCCGCAAACGCCAGCTACGACCTAGATGCCGTTAAGCTGCTCACCGGATTCGACTACTTGAGTATGGGCCCTGCCCGTCACAACCATGTGATTCTTCGCGGAGACCAGAACAATTACCGCCCGTGGCAGGATTCCACAAGTCGCATATTTGAACCGGCACCGACACCGTATTTCGGCTACCGTTTCGAACTCGGCCCTATCGCCTACTCGCAGTACGCCATGAAGCTTTTCGAGAAGAAAAACTTCGGCAAATACCTGCATGTACACCGCCTTGACCTATCCCTCCCCTTCAACATCACCTTCGGACTTTCGGAAACGGCTCTCTACGGAAGCACCACCGAAACGGTACCGAACCCGAACGAAGATGCGGACAGCTGCGGTCGTGAATTCGAATGGGCCTACGTGATTCCTTTTATCCCCTACGTGTTCCAGGAACACCTGCAAGGCGACCAGGACAACATCTCTCTCGCCTTTGATTTGAGCGTCAAGACAATTCCCCATTGGGAATTCTACGGAGAGCTCCTGTGGGACGACATGAAGTCCCCGACCTCGATGTTCGACGACAGCTGGTGGGGCAACAAGTGGGCCACCTCCGTCGGAATCGCCCGTGACAGCATTCGCCTCGGCAGCACCCTCTGGAACTGGTACATGGAATACACCCGCGTCGAGCCCTGGGTCTACACACACCACAAGGGCGGCGGATACACCTACCGCAGCTATGCGCAAAGCCTCGGGACCGATCTCGGACCGAACAGTCAGGAAATCTACAGTGAGATAGCCGCCCAATACAAAGTGGAGAGCGGAGTTCTGAAAGAAGCAATTCTGCGGGGAGCCATCCACGCGAGCGCCGTCGCCAAGGACACCGCTTTCGGTGGAAACATCACCGATATGCATACTCCCGAAAGTGCCACCGACAAGAAATATCTCGCCGACGAGACCACGCTTCATTACGTTGAAGTCGGAGGCAAGCTCGAATTCTACCCGTTTGACTGGATGAGCATTCGTGCCGGATACGACCGCTACTTCGGAGATTACGAAGGCTTCCGCGCCATGGTGGGCGGAAGCTTCCAATACTAAAAAATCCGAAAAATTTTATTCGGTAAAAAGGGCGTTCAGCAGTTCGGGGGTATTAGCGGCAAGCGCCTTTTCTCGCCAAGCCGGATTCAGAAGCTTATACGCAATTTTTGCAATAAATTGTGTATGCGCCGTCGCCGATTCTGCAGGAGAAAGCAACAGGCACATAAAACGAGGCACCTGCCCCGCCTTGACCTGAATATCGGTAAAACCTTGCGGACAAACCACAAAAGCAAACAGGGGTTCCTTTAAGCCCGACACACGGGTATGGGGCAACAGGAGACCTTCGCCCATATAAATACCCTGGGCCACCCTTTCCGACAAGGACTTCCACACCGTCATGGCATCGAAAGCGACGGGACCATGCACCAGTGCATCGTAAGCGAGTCCCAATGCTTTCGGGAACGCAACCGATTCTGGGTAATTTTTGACGTAAACAGGTTTCATTCAGTTTCGCTACTAAACCAAAGCCTTGTCCATGAAGTCGAACACCTCCGGAGAGGTGGCCTTCGCCATCTTCTTGAATTCATCGAAGAGAATGCGCAGCTGACGCTTGCCTGGCTCAATGTACTGCTCGAACTTTTCAATTTTCTTGACCTTGCTCAAGAAGCAGTAGGCGCCCATAGCCTGCATCACGCGCTGCAAGCTCGCATGGATAAAGGCTTCCCAGGCGTCATCCTTGGAATAGGTTTTCGCTTCACGGTAGGAAATTCGCCAATACTCGAAGAAATCCTTGATTTCGGTCAGCGAAAGTTCCACATAGGGATCCCACAGAAGGGAGGCGAGATCATAGAACATCGCACCGCGGCGTGCACCCTGGAAATCGACGAAAGCGATTTCGGAATTGGGCTTGACCATGATGTTCTGACTCTGGAAATCGCGATGCATCAGCACCTTGTGCTGCGCCTCGACAGAAACAGCCAACAAGGAATAGAACTGACGGACACATTCAGGAATTTCGGCAATGCCCTTGTGGGCCTTGAGGTAATTTTCGGTAAAGTAGTCTGTTTCCCACTTCAGCGCTTCGAAATCAAAACGGCGCAGCCACAAATCGGAACGGGAGCTGAACAGAGAACGGGAAACATCCTGCCACTTGATCAGCGAATCGATTACCTCGGGATAGAGGATTCGGACATTGCCCGTCTTCTTTTCGTGCCCTGGCGGCAAGATATTGTCGAGCAAGTTGTGTTCACCCAAGTCTTCCTGCAACACGGAGCAGGAGGCTTCGTCGACGCAATAGATTCGTGGAACAGGAAGTCCAAAAGAACTGAAGGATTCGGAATAGTCAACAAAGCGCTTAAAGTCTTCGTCGACAGACGCAGAAACCTGCAATACGGAGCTGCGGTTGTCCGTTGCGACACGGTAATACTTACGGCCCGAACCTGCACCGGCGATAGGGGTCACTTCATAATCGGCATAGCCGTGAGACGACAAAAACTGCTGAATAGCGGGCGAAACAACTTGATTCATATCATTCAATATAGCAAATTACGATTTTTCGTAAACAGTCAACACATCAGGGCCAATCATAAAGGATTCCTTCGCCACGACCCCATGGGGCAGCTCAGGATAAGGGAGCCCAGAAAGTCCCGATGATTCCAGGGACCTGTCGACAGCGGCATCGGCAGATTGCCACAGGTCCAGACGATTCCACCCGCCACATTCGAACAGGGCTGCAGCAAGGCGCGCCCCCGGTTCCACCATCAGGCGGTGCATTCCCCGACCAGCAAGGTTCGCAAGAAGCTCTTTCCAATTCTCGGCGAACGTTGCGTGAGGAAGCAGGATGACCTCGATTCCCTGAATGTTCGGCTGTTCGACGCATGAAAACACGAGCCGGGAATCGGCGGACGCATTGGAGCCGTCAAAGAAACGGAGTCCGGCGATTTCGGGCGCAGAGAAAGCCCGATGACCGGCCCAGAGGATTTTCACGGGATTGTTTCCATGGGCAAAGCGCACATCCAAGCTGGGATTATCCGCCAGAAGCGTTCCTGCACCTACGAGGACAGCATCACTCATCGCACGGAGTTCGTGATTCCAGCAGTTGGCTCCCTGGGTGGTAATTTTAAGAGGGGCGTGCGAACCTTCGGCAAGGAGAGTTCCCATGAACCCCTCCTGCGATACGGCAGACTTGATTTCGACGAACGTCGCCTTGTTGCAAACAAAATAATCGTAGGCTTCAAAGAAGCGCTCAATCTCGTGAAAGAGCATCCAGCTTTCTGCACGGGATTCGGCACGGGATGCAGCGGAATCCATCGGTCCCGAAAGGACCTTGCAGCCTTCGCTGCCGCAAACATCGTCCCACGAATCTTCCGCCACGGCCTTCTCGCAAGCATCTAGTCCCTCAAAGACGCTGATGCCAGCCTCTTCAAGAATTTTGCGGCTCTTGCCACGAACAAGCGGATTCGGATCTGCATGAGCGAAGTAGACTTCGGTAATTCCCGCCTCGATAATCGCCTTGGTGCAGGGGGGCGTGCGGCCATAATGGCAGCAGGGTTCAAGCGTCACGAATATGGCCGCGCCGCGGGCGTTCTCGCCCGCGTCACGCAGCGCCATCACTTCGGCGTGCGCATTCCCCGGGCGCTGCGTCCGCCCCTTCCCGACGACAATCCCGTCCTTGACAACCACCGCTCCCACCGCAGGGTTCGGCCGACTGATGCCCACCGCCAGGAGGGACTCGTCAAAAGCTAGTTGCAGAAAGTTCATTCGCGTCCAGCGACTTTAGCTTACTTCTTCGGGTATGCGAGATAACCACCAAGCACGTTATACACGCGGTCGTAACCCTGTTCCATCAGGATTCGGGTGGCAGCATCGCTACGGCGACCGGAACGGCAGTAGATGAGCAAGTCCTTATCCTTGGCAAGTTCACCCATACGCTGTTTCAGTTCGGGCAGCGGAATGTTCACGGCATTCGGCGCATAGCCTTCGTTCAATTCAGGAGGATTACGGACATCCACAAAGACAGCTCCGGCAGCATTCATTTCAAGAGCCTTGTCCCAATCGACGGACTTGACCACATTCTGTTCGGCCGCCGGCTGTGCGGCAGGAGCAGTCTGATTAACAACCGGCGCAGCAGTCTTAACATCTGCCGTCTTTTCAGCCTTATTCTCGTCGCAACCTGTCATCATAAACAGTGCTGAAGCCGCAATCAGCATCAATTTTTTCATAGGATCTCCGTATTATTTTTATTTGCGTTGTTAAAATCATTTTCGTCCAGCTGCATGTACACACCAAGCACACGATGGGTGTAACCATCGGAACTCTTGATAGGAACCGCATTGAACCACAGCAGGCGCTTTTCTACCCCGAACGGGCCCTTCCACGCCTTGGACAGTCCACGTTCAAAAACATCCGAAAGGACTCCGTGGAATATCGAGAAATACTTGGGGCGCACCACTTCCAAAAGGCGCTTACCTTCCACTTCTTTCGGGAACGACATGCCAAACGCCAATGAAAAAGCCTGGTTGCAGCCGCAAACCTTGTAATCGCGGTCAATCCAGAACACTCGCACATCCGGGAACGAGAACACCGAGAATAGCATATTCTCGTTCACGATGTCATCAGCCGTAATCGGGTTTTCCAGCAGCATGCCCAAGCGGCGGGCAGATCCCTTGAAAACGATCTTTGCGTTTTCTTCGGAACAGAGCCTTCCCGAGAAGGCAAACCAGGTCTGCTTGCCGTTTTCACCATACAGACGCAAACGGACTCCACGGTTTTCGCTAATGTCGTGACCAGCCGCTCTAAAATCAACGATACGCTTGTTCAGGTGCTTTTCAAAAAAGGCATAGTCCTCTTCCGGCATCAACAACCGAAGGTCCTGTACCCCCATGGACCTGGGAATGACACGGCCTTCGTCATCGACCAACGGAGTGATAAAGGAAAATCGGCGGGAGTCAATATCCAGGGACCACAAAAAATCCCCGGTACTGCGCAGGAACATATCAATATTGTCCTTCAGCTGGTCACGCTGGCGGCTCGTTTCGATTTCAATGGTAACATTCTTGAGAAAAAGCACCATGTTCACGTCGCTACCACGCTTGCGCATATAGGCGCGAAGCTCGTACCAGTTTTTCCTCGATTCTTCGCCAAACGAAAAAACAAACGGAATATCAGGATGCGCGTCCCACCCACGGACATATTCCTGAAGTCTCAAATAGTCACTTTCCGAAAGGATTGGCTTAAAATAATGTTTCTGCAGGATCTGTTCATAAAGGGGATCCGACACGTACTTGGGAGTCGCATCAAGCAGTCGGCCATCCTTGGACATGGTAATCAGAAAATCACTCAAGTTCCCCGAAAAGACCGCATACGCCTTCTGCTTTTCCCGGTTATCCCTGAGCAACATGGCAACAAGAAGCAACGCCACCAGCAACAGGAGGACAAAAAAGAGAAAAGCGACAAGAATGCTAAAGGATACGTGCATAACAAATCCAATCCACCTCTATAATATAGTCTTTTTGCGAATTTGTTTCGAGATAGAAAAACCGAACCAGTCCCAATTTGACGATTTCACTCCATACGCCCCTTCTGCAAACACGCCGCCCAGCCCAAACGAGAGCGACAAGGCCATGCCAAAGTCAGGAAAACGGTACGACGAGCGAATTTCGAGGAATTCGAACCGCAAGGAACTCCCCACGTCAAACGATCTTCCATCCCATTCCACAAAGCCAGCAAACCGTCCATTGACATCAATCCCTGTTCCCAAGGAATAATCCAGTTCGCGCCAAGGATCATCGGTCCAGCCCGAAAGCATCGCCGAAAACGAGAGAACGTTCCAAAACAAAGCAACCCCCGACTTATAGCGGTGACGCCCCCAATGTTCCCGCCCAGGGACCCATTCCGCAGAAAATCCGTAACCCGCACCCGCCACGAACCATGTCCCTGATACGGAAACATCCATTTCCGTGTAAACACGCCGATAGAGAGAATCCATTTCGAGATAGGAACTTGAAAAGGCTACGCGCTCGGACATACGACCAGGAACATCCCCTTTCGTCACATTACATCCAAGACAGATTTCCCCGGCCACTCCCGCCGCTTGTATACCGACTTCCCCAAGCTTCGCATACGAGAGTCCAAAGCCAGGCATTCCCTGTCGCGCAGGAGTCGATGAATATCCCGGTAGCCCCGACAGGGCAAGATTTCCACCCGGATTTTGAACAAATTCCACAGGATAGTCCATCGGGAAGGCCTCCGAAGCGACAACAAATACGCATAGGGCCAGTAGGCGCCAAAGCAAACGAACATGATTTCTTTGCATAGGCGCCCTACGGTCTCAACAAGATGCCAATTCGTTTTTCGAACTTGCCCGAAGAAAGTTCCACGAACGCCACCCCTACCTTCGGGAGACGTTCAAGCGGGATTTCCCACCAGGCATTGGAGCAGGCAGGAAGATTGCGGCTCCATTCCGAACGACCCGCCGAATCCAGCAGGCGCACCTGTACCGAGACCTCGCTCTCGACGAAAACCCGCAAAGGCGCACCCCCGCGCCGAACCACGCGCGACGACAATTTCCACTCAAACGGGAAATCGGAGGAGGACTCCTTTGAAGATTTCGATACTCCCTGGAAGCCCGGTGTATTTTCACTCCGAAGAGTCTGCGGATTAAACCCAGAGGGGCACCTGACAGTATTCTTGTCCCAGGATGCACTATCAACCACCGCTTCGCCTGCACAAATGGCGAGAGAACCCGCCGTATTATTGAGGTAGCCCATCGACACCTGAACGAGACGCACGTCGCGATACCCGATAGACTCGCGCAACAAGAGAGTATCCCTGCTAAAAAGGACCGATTCGTAGGGCTCGATGGAATCGCGCAAGGCGCCCCATACCCCGCCACGGCCACAAAAGTGGAACTTCGACAAAGGCTGCGCCGTAGCACCGCCATTGTAGACCTCCACCCACTCCGGCTCCGGTTCCGCGGGACAGTGATGGATTTCAGAGATGCGGAGTGGCGCAAGCGAATCTATACTTTCCCTTTCGGGAACCACTCCCCACTCATTATATTCATCCGGGATTCCTGGAGTCGGCTCGGACACGACCCATTCATCGGATTCCTTGACCCGCTGCAGCGACTTACCAGGTTTCGGCTTCGGAAGGACGACCGAATCCCGACAGGTACCCGCCTCAAGGAGCCAGGAGGATTCGCGCGAATTAGGGAGCGAAACCGTCCCCAACAGCCCACAGGCAATTCCCGCCCCAGGACAGGAGGCGCTGTCGTGAACCAGCAACAGCCGATTCCCTTGAGGAAATTCAAAGCGGAGCGGAGCCTTCCCCTCAAACTGGACCAGCAGGCTCTCGGCCCGAAACGAGACCTCCTCCGAAGGGTCCGACAGCCGAATCTCGACAAATTCCCCCTCCTGGTCAGGGACATCGACCGGATCGGAAAAGAACTCCACGAACAGCGGACAGGCGTACGCCGGAGTTCCGCACTCTGCCAGCACAGACATGCCGACAGCATAGATACAGTACCCAAGGTACCGCACCAAACCTAATTTAAGCAAAATCACCCCCTAGGGGTGGAACTATCCTTAGCCAGTCAAGCCGGCGCCATTTTTTCGGATAGGAGCGTTACCCAAGCACCATCAGTCGACGGTATAGCCGTTGGGCAACATGTAAGCAAGCGGGTTGACCGGGGCATTATGCACCCAGACCTCATAATGGAGGTGCGGGCCCACGGAGCGGCCGGTATTTCCCATATAACCAATCACCTGGTAGCGGTGAACAAACTGGCCCGGATGCACGATAGACAGCTGCATGTGACCGTAGCGGGTCTTGATGCTATTTCCATGGTCAATCGTCACGAAGTTACCGAAGGTCGAACTCATCTGGGCGACTTCCACCACACCATCGGCAGAGGCGTAAATCGGAGTCCAGCGTTCATTTGCGATATCCACACCCTGGTGCATCTTGCCGACTTCACCCGTGACCGGATGGATTCGGGGGCCAAAAGCAGAAGCATAGCGGCCGTTTGTCGGAGAAATCGACGGCACGAATCGCCAAGCAGACATTTTCTGGTCCATGTACTTGTTCAGGTTGCGGAAAGAAGCATCGTTGTTCGCAAGCTTGCCCTGGATGCGCTGGGCGGTCTCGCCAAGGATCGACATCCGTTCAAAGACCGGGGACGTCTTGCGGAGCAAAAGCGAATCGGCACTGATGGAACCACCCGTTCCCAGTTCCCTGGAAGCCTCGTCCTGCATCGGCAGACTGAAACGGGCATAGAGGCGGTTCTCGTCGTTAAAGAAGGAATTCGTCGTATTGGACAGGTAATCGAGGGTCCCCTGGATCTGGGTCATTTCCCTATCCAGCTTGGCACGTTCGTTCAGCTGGTGATTCAGGACTCCATCGTAAACGGTCGTGGAGACCACCTGCACAATGAACAGCAAGACACCAATCGCCACGAAGAAACGAAGCACCGGCCAAGCCTTGAAGAGGAACGCCGGCATGTGGAGCGTCATGGACTTCGAGGAGTTCTGGAAGTGTATGGTGGTCTTGTAAAAATTCACGGCGGAAAAGATAGTAAAAGACCCCTAAAAAGCCAAACAAAAAAAAGTGATATTCGTCAATTGCACTCCTGCATGGTACAAAAAACGCCGTTTTTGAATTAAAAACGGCAATTCCGCAGACAATCTGCAAGAAAAAAGTAAGCTATCAGACAGGGTTATCGATATCGACAAACTTGGCCGGAATACCCAGTTCGGCCTGGATTTTATGTGCCAGATTGAGCACCCCGAAAATCTCGGTACGATGGTGTCCGCAGCTGACGAGATTGAACCCCAGCTCCTCGCAAGTAATCGGGACAGCTTCCTTGATTTCACCCGTCACGAAGGCATCGCAACCGAGGGAAATGGCTTCCTGGATACCGCTCGCTCCCGAACCGCTACAGACGGCAACCTTGCGGATGATTGCGTTACCATAGAGGAGAGACTGTTGCACGCCGTGCTCGAACACCCCGTTCAGGCATGTCAGCAGCGCCTCGCGTGAAATCTTTGTCGGGAAACGCCCCACCACACCGATCGTGCGCTCCCCTTCCTGCATGAATCCTTCGATTTTTTCCAGCCCCATCGCGCGGGCAATCGACACGTTATTCCCCACTTCCATGTGACCGTCGAGCGGCAGGTGGTAACCGTACAGGGAAATGCCGTTCTGCATCAGGCGACGCATACGTTCGCCGAACTTGCCGACCAGGACTCGATTCTCGCCATTCCAGAAACCGTTCGGATGATGCACTATAATACAGTCAGCCTTTTCCTCGATAGCCGCATCGATCAGGCGGTCACGGAAGGACACCCCCGTCACGATTCGGGTCACCTTGTCGGAAGCCTCCACACAGAGACCGTTATTACAATAATCCTTAAAGGCCTGCGGAACAAGCAGGTCGTTCAGCCAAGAGGAAAATTCAGACAGTTTCATGTGCAGGAAAATAGCAAAAAAGCCCGTTTTTGAAGGCCGACCTGTAAAAAAAAGACAAGCCACCTATTTGGAGTTGCCAACCTTTATGCGTTTTTGTAGATTTATGCATAAAAAACTCAAACCGTTTTTTCAGCGCTTGGGAATGCTCAAAAACGCGACATTCTTTTTGGTGCTGAAAACATTAAGGAGCCTACATGGCACATTATCTCTTTACTTCTGAATCCGTGTCCAAGGGACATCCGGACAAAGTCTGCGACCAGATTTCGGACGCTATCCTCGACGCCTGCCTCGCGCAGGACCCGAACAGCCGCGTGGCTTGCGAAACGCTCGTGAACACGGGCCTCGTCGTGGTTTCCGGCGAAATCACCACCAAGGCTGTGATTGACTACCAGCAGATTGCCCGCAAGACCATCAAGGGTATCGGCTACGTGAATCCGGAACTCGCCTTCGACTACAAGGGCTGCTCCGTACTCGTCGCTATGGACAAGCAGTCCCCCGATATCGCCCAGGGCGTGGACGCCAAGGCCGCCGACGGTAAAGAAGACGACAAGCAGGGTGCCGGTGACCAGGGCATGATGTTCGGCTACGCCGTAAAGGAAACCAAGGAACTGATGCCGCTCCCGATCAGCCTCGCCCACAAGCTCATGGAAGAAATCCAGAACCTCCGCGAAAAGGGCAAGATCAAGTGGTTGCGCCCCGACGCCAAGTCCCAGGTGACTGTCGAATACGACGAAAACGACAAGCCGGTGCGCGTGGACACGGTCGTGATTTCTACCCAGCACGACGAATTCGTGAACGGCAAGGAACTCAAGCATTCTACCATCGAAAAGGAAATCATCGAAAAGCTCATCAAGAAGGTGATTCCGGCCAAGTTGCTCGACAAGAAGACCCGTTACCTCGTGAACCCCACCGGCAAGTTCGTGGTCGGTGGCCCGCACGGTGACTGCGGCCTCACCGGTCGTAAGATTATCGTCGACACCTACGGCGGCATGGGCCGTCACGGTGGTGGCGCCTTCAGCGGCAAGGACCCGAGTAAAGTCGACCGCAGCGCCGCTTACGCCGCTCGCTACGTGGCAAAGAACATTGTCGCCGCAGACCTCGCCTACCGTTGCGAAGTGCAGCTCGCCTACGCCATTGGCTATTCCAAGCCGGTTTCCGTACTCGTGAACACCTTCGGCACAGGCAAGATCAGCGACCGTGAAATCGAAGCTATCGTTTCTAAGACCTTCGACCTTTCTCCGGCCGGCATCGTGAAGATGCTCGACCTGAAGAAGCCGGGCTACCAGTCCACAGCCGCGCTTGGCCACTTCGGCCGCACCGGCGCACGCTTCACCTGGGAAAAGACCGACAAAGCAGCCACGCTGAAAAAACTCGCCAAGGTGTAAGCGCCCCGCTCAAGCGTTCACGAAAGCGCAAAAAAAATTCAATTATCCAAACACCTCTGGATATTGCAAGGCTCCCGAAATTTTTTCGGGAGCTTTTTTTAGATCCTTCTCCCCATTCGGGGATCATGCCCACTAAGGCAACAAGTTGCCAAGTGGTCAAAGAGACTCCACCCTACGGGTTCCGCTCAGGATGACACCCTGCATTTCTAATTGAATTATCGCGACCTCTAGAACTGGAAATACAGGAACGGGTTGTAGCTCTGCGTAAAGAGTGCAAGCACCGCCACCACAAAGATCAGGAGTGCCACCGCTACACGGCGCGGAGAAATCTTGTCGCACCAGTCGTAGCTGCGGAATTTCCAGAACGAGAGTAATAAGGCAAGCGTCATGAAGAATACGCAACTCGGCGTAAAGATTTCCGTCGAAAGGATGGCATCTGCGGAACTCACCACATTCAGGCCGAGCAGGCATTTCCACATGCGCCAGGCTTCACCGATAGAATCGGCACGGAAAAGTACCCAGCCGAACAGCACAATGACCTGCGTCGCGACAAGCTGCAAGACCTTGGGCAACTTATAGTAAAGCGCCTGCTTGTTGTTCGCGCGTTCCACAATCATGAAGAAGGCGTGGTAAAGTCCCCAGCAGACAAAAGTCCAGTTCGCGCCATGCCAAACGCCACTCACGAACATCACCAGGAACAAGTTGAAATACAAGCGTGCCGTTCCGACGCGATTGCCTCCCATCGGAATGTACAGGTAATCGCGGAACCAGCTCGTAAGAGAAATATGCCAGCGTTTCCAGAACTCGGTAATACTTTTGGAGCGGTACGGACCATCGAAGTTACGAGGGAAATGGAACCCAAGCATCAGCCCAAGGCCAATCGCCATGTTCGAATATGCCGAGAAATCAAAGTATATCTGGAACATATACGCGAGCGATCCCCACCAGCTGTTGAGCACACCGGGAGCATCTGCCGCAAAGACTCGATCAGCGATAATCCCCACCTGGTTTGCGAGGAAGATCTTTTCGGCAAAACCAAAGCAGAAAAATACCAGGCCGCGCACAAAATTTTCAAGCGTATGCGTACGGGTTTCAAGTTCCTCGGCCACCGTATTGTAACGCACGATCGGGCCTGCCACCAGCTGCGGGAACAGCGCCACATAGCAGGCAAATGTCGCAAAGTTCTTGACCGGAGGTGCTGTTCCACGCCACACGTCAATCGCATAGCTCATGGACTGGAACGAATAGAACGAAATACCAACGGGCAAGAGCACCGTCATCACCGAGAACGGTTCGCAACCGAGCCTGGTCGCCACATCGTTAATGATCCCCATGCCAAACATGTAATACTTGAAATAAGCTAGCGCACCGAGGTTTACCGCGACCGCGACTCCAAGTGCCAGATTCCGTTGCAGCTTCGAGGCTCCCGGCGCCGAAATAAAGCGCCCCGCCACATACACCACCAAGGTGCAGCCAAACATCAGGAACACAAGCCACGGTTCAAGCCAACCATAAAAGATATAGCTGAAGACCGTGATGAAAAAGTTCAGCAGCGAATGCTTCGCGTGCAGCTTGTACAACACGAAGTAGCCAACAAGGAACGTCGGCAAAAAGTAGAACAGGAATAACTGGGAAGAGAAAACCATAAATAGTAGATGTAGAGCTTCGAGAGATTGCCGCGCTTCGCTCGCAATGACGTTGCTCTAAGCTCTAATTACTCATTCACCTCGATAGCCAAGTAACGCGGAGATTCGTCGTCAAAGTATTCATCTTCGACAGCGCCATCCCAATTGCCTTCGAGCGGTACGAGCTTGAGCTTATGTTTGGCCTTCGCCTTGAACTCGCCCACGTTGCCCTTGGACTTGTCGGTCATCTTGTCCTTTACCTTGCCACGGGCAATCAGCGGATTGTAGACTCCCACCAGCACTTCCTTGGCATCGAGCGAACCCGATTCCACCTTGAGTACCTTGTACTTGAAAACATAAACGTAACTGTACAGGTCATTACTAGGCATCTTGCCCGGAATTTCCGTCAGGCGGCCTTCGATAGAAATGGGATCGGCCACCGCAAAGGCGACCGCCGCCAGCAAGATGAACATAAGCTTCTTGATCATAGAGATTCCTCGTTGTTAAAAGTTCAGGTACAGCACGGAACCGTTGGAATGACGGTCGGCATAGAAGATATGCAAATGGTGCCAGGAGTCATCTTTCCAAGCGCCACCGTCTTCAATTTTTCCTTCGCAATAAGCCTGCAAAGGTTCGTCCGCATGACATCCGTGACCGTTCTTCGCAAGCAGTTCCAAATCAACAACTCCCTGCTTCGCCAAATCAGAACCGCCCAGGTCCAAAACCATTACACCATCGACAAAGACCCACATGTCGGCCAGCGAAGTAAACTCAAGGACCTTGCCAGCGCCCTTCTTATACTTGAACGGAGCATAACCCACCATGGTAAAGCCGGAATTACGGAAATTACGCATACCAACCGCAGACTGGGTGGCATACAAGGCAGCTTCCCCAACCCTCGGTCCCCCTTCCATCAACCATAACTGGCATTCTTGTGCAGAAGCTGCGCCCGACCGTTCAGTCTGGGTCCCTGCATACATGTACTTATAAGGAGGACAATTGATGGTCAAGCTTTGCGGGCCAAACTGATTCTGGAACTGCGGATTCGAAATTACCCAATATCCCGTACTGGCATCCACCGAATCCAGCGGATAGAAGCCGCCGTTATTCCAGTCATACCAGAGCCCCATTGCCAACGAAGTTTCACTCGGCTTAAGCGCCAAGGTTCCTTCGGAGCGCTTATTCAGTTCGTTGTCGGTAAACCACTGTTCGAAATACTTGTTGTCGCAGGCATTGCGTGCCTTCGTGATGACCGGTTCACGCAAATTCAGCTTTCCATCTTCGCCTTTCGCGAAGGAAAGCGTCTGCTTGACCATACCCGGCGTGATATAGACCTTCTGCGCCCAAATGTAAGAGTTGCAGACTTTATCACAGCGACGCCCCTCGTCAGAATCAGTCCAGCTGGCCGCCGCATCGGAACACAGTTCATGCGCAAAGCCTCGCATGGAGCCTCGTTGCTGACCATTGCACATGCCAAATTCACCATACCAGACATAAGAAGACTGGTCCAGAACTGCGTTTATATAATCGGGAGTCGAAAGCCTTGCACCCGTCGCACTAGAAAGATCATGAGGATGCGCATTTGCCCCGACAGGAATGCCATATTGAGGCGTTGTGGAATTGCCGCAACCATAAGTGTCATAACCGGACGGAATCGTACGGCGTTCCAGCCAGTCCGCGTTATCCGCATAGCCAGGGTAAGTCCAGGTGTCAAAGTTATCATCCTGCGTCTGGCTTTCATAGGCGTACGACTGGAAATTTTCAAAATCAGGGTATCCAGCAGCAAAATCGCGAATGACAACTTCCAGAGCCTTGATATCTTCACTCTGGGTAGAATCAGGATCGATTGATTCGGCCTTGGAAGAACCTTGCTCCGTCTCTACCGGCGTACTATCCTTAGAATCCGTATTTTCCTTGGCATCTTCTTTTGTTTCGGACTGTTCACCATCCTTCACTTCAGAAGAACCACCTTCCTTCTGATCCGTCCCAGATTCGGTCTTCGGATCGTCCTTTGATTCAGCATCAGTCTGGGCTTTTTCATCTTCGGGAGCGACCGGCTTCGCGGAATCCGAGGAATCACAACCATAGAAAGCCACAGCCAGCATGCCGGCTGCACATAAACGGAATATCTTGTTCATATATAACCCCATATCTTTTTTTAAAAATAGCAACAATCAAATCGGATGATGGAGCGGCCGCAAAAGAAATTGCGTGTATAGGTTCAGGTATACGAAAAAGGTCCCGACTTTCATCGGAACCTTTTTCACTGCTTCACTTGGACTCGAACCAAGGACAACGCGATTAACAGTCGCGGGCTCTACCAACTGAGCTATGAAGCAATTTGCCTCTAACTTTCGTCAGATTTTTGTTGTCTTTGAGATTGCTCTCATCGACGGCACCAAATATAGATATTCAGGAAATTTCGTCAAGGGGTAAGGGCACATTTTTTTCGTTTTTTTTGAAAAAAAACATTTTCGAAGCGCAATTTCGAAAAATCTGCCGCCTCATTTCGCCTTTTTGACAAGTTCCGCCATTTCTTCGGGGTAGTCAAAACACTCAAAGGTGCGGGCTTCCTTCCAATAAGGCAGCTGGATCTTGACCTTATAGGCATAGAGCATCTGCGAGCGGCCGCCGAGGGCCGCCAGGTCTTCGGCGGAAAGGCCACACTCAAGATTCGACGAATTTTTCGAGCCTGCAGACAAGGACGGCGCCCCCGCCTCAAGCGACGGAGAAACGGCCCCGCGTTCCCAGGAACGGGACATTTTCTCGTAGTAAACGCCATCAAAACTGTAAAGTCGGTCTCCCAGAATCGGGAAACCAAGTTCAGCAAGATGGGCACGAATCTGGTGCTTGCGCCCCGTCAAAAGCTCCGCTTCCACCACCGAATACTTCGACTCGCCAGCGACAGGCTGCGAAAGCTCCCCCACGCCCATTTTGCGGAACCGCGTATGACAAGGCTTTCCGTCAGCAAAATGATGCATCCGGAGCCTCAAGCGATCCGCGGGGTCTTCACGCAGAGGCATCGTACAGTCAACAACGCAAGAGTCGCGGTCATACGCAACTACGCCAGAACTGGCTTCAGGCAAAACGCCGGTGGAGTCAACACCGAAGTCCCCGCGGACAACCGCCACGTAGAACTTCTGCAGCAAGATGCGATCCAGATTCTTCTGGAACCTGGCCGCAGATTCAGCGTATTTCGCGAACAGCATAAGGCCGCCCGTATCGCGGTCCAGGCGATGCATCGGAGTCGCAGTCTCATAATCGGTTCCGCGACGCACGATAGCCGTAAACGTATTGTAGAAGATATGCCCCGTATGGTGTACCGGCACGCCCGCAGGCTTTGCCACCAGCATAAATTCATCGTCTTCGAAAACGACCTTAAAGTCCGTCAGCACTTCGGGCTCGGTGTAATTCGTTACGTGGTAAAGCACCTTGTCGCCACGGTGTATAACCGTCTCAAGGTTTGCCTCCGAACCGTTCACCGTCAAAAATCCGCCCGATATTTTTTCGCCCCACAATTCTCGACTATGGTAGGTAAAACGTTTGCAAAGAGAATCGAGCAACAGCCAGCCCTCATGCTCAGGCTGAACAACGCTCTCAAAAAACATATCAGAAGGTGCGCGCGACATTATTCCCTGTACAAACCATGTTGCTTGATGTATGCGTACACTTTCGGATGGAGTCCCTTAGGTTCTTCGCCGCACAGCAACGCCTTACGAATAGCCGTACTCGAATAGACGCCCTCGAAGCCCTGTTCCGGTCCAAGCCAAAACAAATTTGCATAGCCCTTCGCCTTGTGCGCCTCTATATCCGGCTTCGGATAGCCGTTACGGGCAAACACAATCAGTTCAATGTCGCGCAGCAGCAAGTGACCATTATAGTTGGTACCGAAAAAATGCATCGGGTCACGCCAGTGCGGAATGCCATCGTAAGTATCGGCACCCGTCAGCAGGCGAAAGTTGATATCAGGGAATTTTTCCTTGAGTCCGCACAGGAACACGTACGAACCTCTAAAGTCGCCCTGTTGAATCTCCAAGTCCGAAAGAATCAGCCGCGGATCACCTTCCATGGCAAGTTCCAGCATAGCGAAACGATCTTCGGGACTGGCGTTCAATTTCTTGTCCCAGCGATCGGGACTCGGCATAAACCAAACTTCGTCACAAAAGCCCTTTTCAAGACAGGTCTTCGCAACCCGAATATGATCCAAGTGAACAGGATCGAAAGCTCCCCCTAAAACAGCAACATTCTTCATAACCATTTAATTTTAGAACACGTATGCGGCAAAGCCAATATTCATCTGCAATCGCCCGCCATGCACCTTCTTTTCCAGGAACGGATCGTAATGCGAAAGCACCCAGCGGTAGCCGACTTCGGCAAACATCAGCGTCTTCGCGAAAATAAAGAGAATCGAGCCAAAGCCCGCGCCCCATTCGTTCCACGCCACATCGCCCCTATCGCTCAATTCCTTGACTCGCGAATATCCACCCATCAGGTAGACTTCGCTAAACAGGTGAACGCCCATTTCGAAATCCAATTCGGAATGATCGACGTCATATTTCTTTTCTTCATCCGATTCCTCGCGGTAATCGAACAGGCCATACCCGACGCGGAAATATCCGAGTCCCGGATACCAGATACCCGCCATCGGCTCAATCTGCCGAAGTCCGACACCTCGTTCCGAACCGACGCCAGTACCCGAACCAAAGCCGAGCGCACCACCCACAATCAAGGGCGTACGGATTCCGCCAAGCACAGAACTTCCGCCGGCAGGGGCCTGGGCAAAGGCGAACGCACAGCATAAAATCAACAGCGCAAAGATTCTTTTCATACTATCCTCACGACACCGCAATCACGGCAACGCCCAGTCCGACCAGGACATTCACCGCGGCATCCACCTTGGTCAACTTGAAAAAACTCGGACGAATCGCGTCTTCCCTGAAAATCTGCGAAATTTCAAGATGCGAAAGCAATATGGACACCGCCATTTTGGCAAGGACGGCACCCACAATCCAATAGGCAAAATCAGAAAGATAAACCAGCATGACAAACAAGAGCGACAAAACGCCCGTCAGCAAGAAATTGGAACGGCGCACGGCACCTTCGTCGGAATCGTTCTGCTGGGCAAGCATCTTGAATTCCTTTACTTTCTCGCAAATGGCCTCGTACGAAGTCACCAGCTGGTGCAGGTTATACCCCACCATCACAATCGATGCGACCAAGGTAATCTTTACCGCAATATCCATCTATCCCCATTCCCCTAGTTTCTCGAATTCAAAATGCGCAGATAGCTTGCGTAACGGGCTCGCGAAAGTTTTCCCGATTCCACCGCCGCACGCACGGTGCAGCCCGGTTCTTTCAGGTGCTTGCAGTTGCTGTACTTGCAGGTGAACAGATCGCCCTCAAAAAATCCAGGGAAAATCTTGGCGAGAGTTTCGCCATCCATATCGTCTTCACCATTCGAAAGGCCAATGCTACGGATACCCGGCGTATCGATGACATAACCGCCCCCCGGGAAATCGAACAGGCTCGACGAAGTCGTCGTATGCCTACCCTTACCGTCGCGTTCACGAACTTCACCCGTTTCAAGTTCCGCCCCCGGCACCAACGCATTCACCAGAGTCGACTTACCAACGCCGCTCTGTCCACTGAAAACCGAGGACTTTCCGATCAGTTCTTCGCGAAGCGCTTCGAGTCCAACACCGTTTTTAACGCTGACAAGAATCACCTTGTCCACGATGCTCATGAAGTCGCGGATATCTTCGCTCAAATCCGCCTCGCCGTTCGGCAACAGGTCCATCTTGGTAAGCACCAGCACGAATGGCAAATTATTCAGGTTCGCCGCGAGCAGGAAACGGTCCATGAACCCGTAATTGAATTCGGGTTGCGTCACGCTCGCCACAATCACCACCTGGTCGATATTTGCGGCCAAGGTCAGCTTGCGTCTAAAACTATCGCGGGGGCCAGGACGCTTAAGTTCGCTCTTTCGCGGAAGCACGCGTACGACGCAGTACTTCTGCGAACCTACGCCTTCGCCGCTATCTTCATCCTCGTTCACCTGTCCCAAAAGTACACGGTCGCCCACCGCCGGGAATTCACCCAGCGCCTTCGAAGTCGTCGCACGGTACATGGCAGTAACAGTAGACGGTAGAGCGTCGGAAGTAGGAAGTGAGGTCGCTTCGCTTTGAGGTCGGGCTTCGCCCTTTGGGGTTTGAGAATCAGGAAGGTTATCAAGTCGAACCTCGCAGGTACGGCGGTGCACTTCGACCACCAAGCCCTCTACGCAGTCCTCTTCGCGGATCTTTTCAAGCGGGTCCTTTATTTTCTTGAGACGGGGATTCTTGAATTCGCGACTGAAGCGCTCCTTGATGGGGCGTTCATCGACAACGCCAGATTCCATTTCGCGCATCACGTCAATACGCCTGCTGCGGTGATCGCGGCGGGTCGGCCTTACGCGTCTAGGTTCACGTTCGTCTTCGAATTCGCTATCAAGCATTGCGCTTTTTTTCTTTATCGTTTTTCTTGCAATTTAGAAATTCCGGCAAAGTTTCTTCGAGTTCTTCTTCTGAAACGGGTCTATCCTGACGAATGGATTCCATCAGGAAATGAATCGCCTTTAGACGACCGTTGCATTTTTCGATGCAGTTATCGTAAAATCCCTTTGTCTTGTAGTCGCCTTCGACCACACGCTCGGACGCATACAGAAAATGTTCCACGCAAATCGAAAGTTGCTCGGCTTCCGCCCGCAAGTCTACTAAGTTGCTCTTGGTAAAAAACGGCATAGGATAAAGATAGTAAATAAATCCACGCCCACAAAAGCGGCAAGCCATATCACGGAGCCACTCTGAAATCCGTAGCTATGAAGTCCCACTCCAAGCAGGTTGATTCCGAACCAGCAGAGGAACGTGACAATGACATTGAAACTATTCAGCAAGGCAAAGCCTCGCGGCAAGACCAGTTTTCCCGCCCGCAAATGAAGCGCAAGCATCGCCCATAAAATCACGAACAAGGCGCCGCATTCCTTCGGGTCAAAGCCCCAGAAACGCCCCCAGGCAAAATCCGCCCAAACGCCACCGAGCAATGTTCCGACAACCGTAAACACTGCCCCGAAAACAAGAGTCCCATTGAGCAGCGAGTACAGAGGCGAGCCTTTCGGAAATTCCGACGAAGGAAGCACCGTCTTGTCACGAGCACTGCGGAAAAGAACCAAATGCGCCACCACCCCCGACAGGATCATCCCCGCAAAGCCAAGCGCAATCGTAAACACATGAATCGTCAGGAAAACGGAAGAATTCAGCACGGCAGGAATCGGCTGAAAGGTATCTCCCGACTCCAGCACGAACTTCGCAAAAAACAGGAGCACCGACGCCATCAGGGTTACAGGCACCATCAGTGTATATGTGCGATTTCTGCAGAACAGAAACGCCCCCGATTCAAACGCCATCAGGAGGAACGCCACCATCAGCACAATTTCGTACAAACTAGACATCGGCGGACGTGCGGCTACATAAGCGCGCATGGCAAACAGGGCTAGCAAGACAGCGGATGTCATCATACAAGTCATATTAGCAGCCACATCTAATTTTCGAGACTTGTAAAGCGTATTGACCGACGCCAAAATGCACGCAAGCAAGGCAAATACAAAGCTCCATAGCGTAAGTTTCAGCCAATGGTATGCCACTTCGGCCTCAAGGCGATGCGGATTCACCGACAAAACCGCAGGCATATTCCTGGTCACAATCGAAAACGCGGAACCGTCTGACACAGACTCATACAAGCGCACATTAGAATACAGCCGTTTCATTTCAAGTGTCGCCGGATGTTCGTCGTTACGGCTCGCATAAAGTTGCAACATATCTCGCCCTGCATTCAATTCGGCAAAACTCACATAACGTTTTTCCGGTGGCAGGTGCAGCGCCTCGGACACATCGCCGCGAAGCACCTTGAACAGCGCCAGATGCTGGGCTTGTTCCGGAGCATTTACAAGCAACAGCGCCACTTCCCTCGCCGAAAGTTTCCCTTCGCACGCATCCGCCTCGCGACACTTATAAGTCGTCTTTCCACTTAAATCATCCAGAAATCCGCGTGCAAAGGAATCGAAGGGGCGCACCGCGGAATCCACCAGGACCGGCGCCGTCGCCGAAAGCCCATCCCCCACCGGAATCGGACGCACCGATGCCTGCGCTTTCATCGGAAGCATTGCCACCAGTACGGCAAAGAACGGCAAAAGTTTCAGCACCCGTGCAGAAGCCTTTCCGCCTCGCACCTTAACGGTATAATGAAAAACAGCCCCAAGCAAAAATAGAGCCATAAATGCATACGGTACAAAATGCAGCGGGTCATAACAAACCTTGTACATCGAGATGACTTTATCTTCAGATAGGCGAAGCTCTCCCCGAAAATGCACATAGTAGGGCCACCCCTCAAGCAAAACGGATTCGTCCAAATTCACGGGCTCTGCACCCAGGCTATCGTTTGCCGCATAGAACTTGACCTTCTGCGCTGTTTCGCTGGATTCGGGAAGTTCTGTCGAATTCAAGGCAAACACATCAAACCCATTATATTCCCGCTTGATTTCACTACCGACAACACCGCCGACTAGCAATACCAACAAAGCGAGATGCATCAGCCAAAGTCCCGCATTCTTGAATCCGCGGGGCATGCGACACATAAGCGAAGCAACCAGATTCACAGCCACCAACAAGGCAAGTCCCTTGAAGGCAGGCAGCGGAATCACTCCCAACATCCAGATGATATAGCTATCGAAAAAGCGATCTATCGCTACCGACGCCGAAAGCCCAGACGCCTCCGCATTCGCCTGCGCCAGCACCCCCCAGAACGTGAGTACCAGAAACGCCACAAGGACCGCGGCCGTTACCCTCAGCGAGGCCATTTTTCTTAAAAATTTTTTCGTCTCTCGTCTCCCGTCTTTCGTCTAAACGGCCTCGACCCACACAAACTTACTTTCGTCCAGTCGCTGTTCCCCGTCAAAGCGGTAAGCCGCCAATCGGCCATCGCCACGATAGCCTGCCACGCTGAAATCAAGACAGCACACGTTGTCGCGAATCAGCTTCGGGATTCCAGTCAACCAATAATGTCCAAAAAAGACCGGGCGCTCCTCTTCTCCGTAAAAATTCCGAGCTTGAACCTCTGACGGAACTTCTTCCTTCACGTCCATCGATACTCCCGGCTGGAAACTAAGCTCGCGGAAGCTCGCCTTTTTAGGATCCAGCCACCAGGCGATACGCGTCTTGACTCGCCTTACGCCTTCGGCATCGGTAAAGTATTCGCCCTTGGGCAAATGCATCTCGGGACCTTTCAGCACCGTACTCATCGGCACAAACAGGCTGTCCTCGAATTCAAAATCCTCGTCATTGGCGCGGGCAATCAGCTCGTCGAAATTTCCGTCGGCAAAGCAAGTTATCCCTTCGCGACGTAACACCGCAACCGCTTCAATATCGAAACAGGCATGCTGCGCACGGAACGATTCCGTTTCCAGATAGAAAGGCAACGTCTTTACGAAATCCAGCGCATCCAAGAATTCCTGCTTGCGCCCGACAAAATCCGCAACGGTCCGCGAATGGATTGCCACCTTGTTGAAGCTATGCTCACGCAGGAACCCATCCTTAAATCGGCTTAAAAAATGGCCACCGCCCGCCCCGTTCTTTTGCCAGAACGAGAGCATATTGAATTCATGGTTACCCAGTAGGGCCACCGCCGAGCCCGCATCGCGCATCGCACGCACAAGGTTCAGCGTTTCACGCACCTTGGGACCACGATCTACATAGTCACCCAGGAACACCACCGAGCGCTCTCCGCCCGGATAACGAAAGGCTCCAGCCGATTCAACGTAACCGAGCTTTTTTAGCAGGACACGAAGTTCATCGCAATGTCCGTGAACATCTCCAATAAAATCAAGAGATTTCGTCATACACAAGTCATATAATACGCAATCAGGCCACCCGTTACCGCACAAATCAGCACCACCGCAGGGACAATCGGCCGACGCATCGACTTAGCTCCTAGCACGCAAACCAGGACACCCTTGGTAATCGTATTGGCAAGGCTAGCAAACAACAGGGCAAGCACCAGTTCACGCACAGCAAGCCCCGACTTTAAATTCATATCGATTACGGAGAACGCCACCGCATCCATCTCGGCAGCACCGCCCAAGAAGCTACAGGCAAGCAAGGCTCCCGAGCCCAGATAAACGCGAGCCGCATTCGCCACGAACATCACGCAGGTAAAGACGATGCCGAACTTAATCGCAGGCAGCAACTTGAACGGGTTCGAAAAATCAGAAGTCTTCTGCTTATGGTCCCTGTATTCCTTGATCTTGAGGTAAAGCACATAGGCAAGCGCAGGCACCACCGGCAACAGGAGCGGCATCATCAGCGGCTTCGCAAGCGCCGTACTCAGGAATATGCAAATCAGGTAAAGTCGCACATACATCACCGCCCAGCTAAGGACGATGCCGAGCGTAAAGTCCGAAGCGTAATCCTCGTTTTCGCGGCTGCGTCCCGCCAAATTGAGAGTCAGCGCCGTACTGCTAGCAAGGCCTCCCAGCAAGCCCGTGAGCCAGATTCCCTTGCCCGGGCCCACCAGCTTAATGAGAACGTAGCCCACAAAACCGATGCCCGATATGAACACCACGAACAGCCAGATGGTGTGCGGATTCAGCACTTCAAGGCCATGCGGGCCGTAAGCCTGATTCGGCAGGAACGGCAAAATCAACGCCGATATCACCGCGAACTTGACTGTCGCCAAGATGTCTTCCTTGGAAAGCTTTTGCGCAAAGGTATGCAACTGTTCCTTCGCCGAAAGCACCCAGAGCATCACCACCACGATTACGCAAGATTCCAGCAGGCGACCGTACCAGCAAATGCCTCCAAGCAAATAGACAATCACAAGGGCCACGCTTGTCGTAATGCCATCTCCAGTCACCGGAGCGCCTTCCGCGACAGGCTCCTGTCGGCGTCGACCAATCGCAAAAGACACATGGCTTGCCATCAAAAGCATTCCAATCACAACGATTCCTGTAATGAACGGAGCGACACCGCCCATCTGGTCAGAAAGCAGGGCCGCCATGGCTCCCGCAAGCGACACCAGCGTAAACGTGCGAACCCCCGCCGGATGTCTTGACGACGGGTCCAGATACGTGTGCTCGCGTTGCAGGCCAATAATCAGGCCAATGCCAATCGCAGCGGCCAAACGGTAAAATACATAAAGGTCAAGCATATTCTACTTTCGCACCAAGTTCGACTTCATCTCCGATTTCATGGCGTACATACGTTCGTCCGCCAGATCATACACATACTCAGACTCAAACCGTCCGTTCCGCTGTTCCGCAGAATACTTATCCGCCAGTTCATGTCTGAATGCAATTCCATAGGCCGCTTCTAGGGGAATAGGCAACTCAGCCCCGCGCTTTTTCTGGAGTTCCGCCATCTTGGCAAGGGCCAGGTCCATTTCGGCAAGGTGTTCGCTACGGACAACCATTATAAATTCGTCACCGCCCAGTCGAATGGCGGTCCCGATTCCATCAAAGGCTTCCTTGAGCGCCTGCGCAAAGGCCTTGATTAGGGCATCTCCCATACCGTGCCCGTAATTGTCGTTTACATATTTCAAGCCGTTCAAGTCAATGCTCACGATAGCATAGTCGCTGTTCCCCCTGTCGAGCACCTCGAAAATCTGCTTACACTTGGCCCGATTGAAAAGTCCCGTCAGGGAATCCAGATACGCGATGTTCGCCAACAAATCGCGTTCAGCCTTGTGAGACTGCAGGCGAGACAAATGAACAACGAAACTGACCATCAGCAACAATACGAAGAAGAACGTTCCCATCGGCAAAAGCGAATTATCACTGAGAATATGTCCAAACATTTCCGTTTGATTAATCTTGTACCGTACAAGTTCCAGCATGGCAAAACCGACAAATACAAAGCACCCCACAGCGAGTATTTTTCCAGACAAGTCCATGCGCCTATTGTAAATTGCGCCACATACAAGAAGCGCTACAACGCCAATCCCCACATACACATGGTATACCCAAAGGGTTCTTGAAAAATGGACAATATCCATAAAGTGAAGGGTTGACAAAGCAACGAAAACAAGAATGCCAATCGCATTGATTCCTATCAGTACATACCACTTCCAGCGCAGGATTTTTCCTTTACGCATCCGAACAAGCAAAAAGCTGAAGGGAATCGCGGAAAACAGGAGCGAGACATATTCAAGCGACGTGTTGAACGCCAGGTTCATCGAAAAAATCTGCACCAGTTTCGTATAACACAAGGTCCACAGGCCAAGCGAAAAAGATAGTAGGCCTATCATCAGCAACCTAAAATAAGACGCCCCGTAGATAGAGGCGCAGGCCCCGATAATGACCGACAGGACTCCGAATACAACAAGGAACAGGCCGAATACAAGCGAAGAAAAACGGGTAGCGTTAAAGTCGCTGTTCGCCTCCCAGGGAGTAAGGAGTTCAAATTTCGGCGCATAAAGAGGCATGTCGTTTTCACTTTCTACAAAAACAAAGCGAACGGCACAGTTGGTATCGCAAACCATCGGATAAAAATAATGGTATCCGCTTCCGACCAGCGTCCCTTTTTCAAAGTTGCTTTTCCCGTACGAATACAGCATTATGTCGTCTTGGTAAATTTCAATCAGCTTGTGGTAGGCAAGAAAGCGAACCACAAGAGGATGACCGGCCGGCAATTCGTTCTGAACCAAAATACTATCACCGCGTTGCAAAACAACATTGTTTTTCTGCACGGCGGACGAACCGTTATAGGTAAAGCCCCCGCTTTTATAAGAAACAACCCAGTCGTGTTGCGGAGAATATGTTTCGCTAGCGGCCCCCTGTTTGACAACAATCTCAAAAAAAATCTGGAACAGAGCCACGACAAAAATCGCCACGGCACCTGCCATAAACAGTTTTTTTGTATTGATGGTCATCGGCACAAGAGTTTCCTCTCTTAGCGCTCCCATACCTCGAAAATCGTCGGGTAGTCGTTCTTTTCGTCGGCGTCAAATTTTTCTTCGCTCACCTTATGCCAGCCATCGCCCCATTCAGGGAAAAGCACATCACCCTCTACATCGGCGAGGACACGCGTCACGTAAAGTTTCTGCACCAGAGGCATCGCCTCGCGGTAGACCGCCGCGCCGCCAATGATAAAGCATTCCGTCTCGTGGGCGGCGCGAGCAGATTCAATCGCCTGCGAAAGATTGCTGCACACGACACAACCCGGAGCCTCGAACGCCGGATTCCGCGTAAGCACGTAGTTGGTGCGGTTCGGAAGCGGGCGGCCAATATCGTCGTAATTCTTACGGCCAAGCACAATCGAATGCCCCGTGGTAATCGCCTTGAAGCGTTTAAGATCGGCAGACAGATGCCACGGCAAGTGTCCGTCGCGCCCGATGACGTTATTCTGTGAAATTGCGACTATAGCGGAAATAAGCATATTAAACAATCCTAAAGATCCTTCGACTTCGGCGCTATGCGCCTCCGCTCAGGATGACACTGCTTGTTATACGGCAATAGGCGCCTTGATTGTCGGCCACGGGTCATAATCCACGAGTTCAAAGTCCTCGAACTTAAATTCGAAGAGGTCCTTGATTTCAGGATTCAGCTTCATGGTCGGCAACTTGCGCGGCGTACGCGAAAGCTGTTCCTTCACCTGGTCAAAATGGTTCGAATAAATATGGGTATCACCTAACGTATGGACGAACTCGCCCGGTTCGTAGTCACAAACCTGGCAGAGCATCAAAGTGAGGAGGGCATAAGAAGCGATATTGAATGGCACACCGAGGAAAGTATCGGCACTACGCTGGTACAGCTGGCAGCTGAGCTTGCGCTTACCCGAAGCCCCTACACCGCCCACGTAGAACTGGAACAGGCAGTGGCAAGGCGGCAGAGCCATCTTGTCAACTTCGGCCACATTCCAGGCGCAAACCAGGTGACGGCGAGAATCGGGGTTATTCTTGAGGCTATTCACCAAATTCTTGATCTGGTCGATATGTCCACCATCGGGAGTCGGCCAGCTGCGCCACTGATGACCATAAACCGGCCCCAGGTCGCCATTTTCGTCGGCCCATTCGTCCCAGATGGTCACCTTGTTGTCGTGCAGATACTTGATATTCGTATCACCCTTGAGGAACCACAATAGTTCATGGATAATCGAGCGAAGATGAAGCTTCTTTGTCGTCAGGCAAGGGAAACCCTTGGAGAGGTCATAACGGCACTGGCGTCCAAAAACGGAGCGCGTTCCCGTACCAGTACGGTCGGAGCGATCCACCCCATTTTCCATAATATCTTTGAGCAGGTCTAAATACTGTTGCATACTTTCAATTTATAAAAATTAATCCGAAATAGTATCGTCTTGCGGGAATATTTCCACGCGCTTGTACTGTTTCACCTTCTTGTCTTCGGTAACGGCATTCTGCACCAGGTACTTGTTCAGCGCCTGCAGAATCAGATCCTGCGTATGTTTCGGGACAGGCTTCTTGCCGAGGCGAGCCTTCTGCACCATCTTATGGTTCAGGTTTACAGGAAGCATCTCCACGAGGTCATGGTTCGATGCATTAAGGGATTGAAGAATTTCGTCGAGTTTAGTCATAGTTACATTCACCTGTGTCAGTCTTTAAATTAGAAAAAGTCCCCAGCAGTACGCCGGGGACTTTATTCAAAGGTTAGCGAAGATTACTGAACCAAGTTGCTTTCGCACTGGGTACCGTCGTTATCCGGCGTTACGAAGTGCATTTCGATACGGCGGTTCATTTCGCGGCCTTCGGCGGTGCTGTTGTCATCCACCGGGCAGCTGGAACCCATACCGATTGCCTTGATGCGGTTCTTGTTCACTCCGGCCTTGGTGAGCACCTTCATCACTTCCTTCGCGCGGTTCTCGGAAAGTTTCTGGTTGGACTTTTCCTTACCCACGTTGTCGGTGTGACCCTGGATCACAATCTTCAGATCCTTGTAGCTGTCATCGTTCACCAGCTTCTTCGCGACGTTCTGCAGAATCTTGCGGGCGTTGCTTTCCAGAGTGGCCTTGCCGCTCTTGAAGGTCACTCCATCGAGCTTTTCTACAGCCTTCTTCGGGCAACCGTGGCCGTCGTCGCCAGGCTCATCCGGGCAGCGGTCGATGCCGGTACAAATGTCCTTGAACTGTTCTTGCAGTTTCTTGATGGACACCCATTCGGAGCAGACGCCGTCCTTATCCGGGTCAGGATCGTCGTCGATCGGGCAACCCTTGTTCCATTCCGGACCGGCTTCGTCTTCGCAGCGGTCGTAACCGTGGCAAATGTCCTTGAACTGTTCAAGCATGTTCTTCTTTGTCACCCACGGCGAGCAGAGACCGTCGCCATCCGGGTCGGGGTTGTCCATGGGGCAGCCTTCGGCAAAGTCTTCACCGGGTTCGGTCGGGCACTTATCGACACCCTTGCAGATGCCGTCGTACTGTTCGAGCAGCCCCTTCTCGGAGACCCACGGGTCGCACCAGCCATCCTTGTCGGTGTCCGGATCACCCAGCGGGCAGCCTTCGTTGTTGGCCGGGCCAAACTCGGTCGGGCACTTATCGACACCCTTACAGGTCTTGGTGATAAACCATTCCTTCGCCATGTTCTCGTCTTCGGCGGCCTTCTCGAAGTAGTAACCCATGTTCTTTTCGGAGACCCACGGATCGCAGAGACCGTCGTTGTCGATATCCGGGTCATCCCACGGGCAACCCTTGTTCGCTACAGAGCCAGCTTCACCCGGGCACATATCGTAACCCTTACAGATGTCAGCGAATTCGTTCATGACTCCTTCGTCAGTTACCCACGGAGAGCAGAGACCGTCACCATCCGGGTCCGGCTGCTTAGTCGGGCAACCGTTGAATGCCAAGGAGCCAGCCTTGGTCGGGCATTCGTCGATGCCTTCGCAAATTCCGGCAAACTTCTTCAACATACCCTTCTGGGACACCCAAGGATCGCAAACGCCGTCGCCATCCGGGTCGGGGTTGTCGAGCGGGCAACCGTCTTCGCCCTCGCCCGCTTCGTTCGGGCACTGGTCAATACCTTCGCAAACATCGGCAAACTCGTCAAGCAAGCCCTTCTCGGCCACCCACGGGTCGCAAACGCCGTCTTCATCCACGTCGGGATTGCCGAGCGGGCAACCCTGGTTCAGACGGTGACCGACATCGTCCGGGCACTTATCTTCATCATCCGTCACGCCGTCGCCATCGCGGTCCTGAGCAAGCAGGTAGCCGCTCCAGGTAAGGCCGCCATAAACGGTGTACTGCGGGTTCACGCGGATACGTTCCACCTGGACACCCCACGGACGTTCGCCGTTTTCAAGAGTGCTGGCGCTGATAAACTTGTCGCCACCCAGGTAGTAAGAAGCACCCATATGCAGGTCGACACCCACCGGCAGGTGGAAGACGAGAGCACCGGTCAGCTGCTTCATGTCAAGCTTGCCGTCGCGGTTGGTTATGCAATTGTCGCCATTGAAGTCGCAACCCTGGTAGTCGTCCAGCTGGATATCCCAGTAGTATTCCACGAACAAGGAGATGAAGTCCATAAAGTAGACTTCAGCAGCGGCGCTCATGAACGGAAGCGACATAAAGTCAGAGTTCGTCGTGTAGCGGTAACCACCGTTCAAGTGCAACAGGAACGGGAAACCGTCACCGCCGTCCATCTTGCTCAGGTCCATCGTCACGGCAAGACCACCCTTAATCGTGGTATTCTTGGTACCGTACGGATAGGCCATTCCGTTTTTCTTGTTGACGTATTCCGGTTCACGGATCCAGAGACCCTGCTTTTCGGTATTGGCCGTTCCGGCAGCGACACCGCCAAACACGGCAACATCCATCACCTGGTCTTCGGGCAGCGGGAAACGAGCCTTCAAATCGACCTTGAGGTTACCCACATAACCGACCTTGGTATTCTGGATTACAGAAGGAATATCCGGATTACCCACATAGGCACCTTCTGCGTTAAACTGATCGTAATAGACGGGCATCGTCACGCCCAAATCAAAGTAATGCCAAATACCGATAGCAAAACCGATATATGCACTTCCACCAACAAAGTCAGCAACAGGCGCATTCTTGGTATCCACATACTGACCCGAGGTGTTATACTGGTCCTCGTACAAAGCACCAGTTCCAGTGGCATCATTGTTCGGGAACATGTCATTACCGAACGTTCCGTCACCCAAGAGGGTAAATACCAGTTTGGAATGACCAAGGGACTGGGCAGACTGGGTCTTATTCACACCCACGAAGCCTTCCTTGTTGATCGTCTGGGGATGTCCTGCAAAGGCGGAAGCCGCCAAAGCAAGGGCCAAACCCATAGCTACTTTTCTCATAGTAACTCCTTAATAGTGGGTAGCCAACCAAACAACGGCAACCCGATTTAACTACCCTAAATATAACTTATTAATGAAAAAAACACATTTTGTAAGATAAAAAAGAGACAAAAAATCAATGTTTTCGTGACAACAGTGCCCAAAATGGCGAAATTTCGCCCATTTTTTAGTCTACAGTTGAAAACGTCTTTTCAAAATATTCAGGGTAAAGGCGACAGATACTTGTATGCCCGCACTTTCCCACAATGATATGGTCGAGCACGGGAATCTGCAGAATTCGCCCCGAGGCGCACAGGACACGGGTAATGGAAATGTCCTCGTCACTCGGCTCCGTCGCCCCCGAAGGATGGTTATGCGCAAAAATCACCGACACGGCACGGTCCTCGATTGCCTTCACGAACGCCTCGCGCGGGTGAATCGGCGTGCGGTTGACCAAACCCTTGGTCAGCTCGTGAACGCGGATCACATGGTTCGCGGCATCGAGGGTCGTCAGCACAAAGCGCTCCTGCGACTCGTACTTCAAAAATGAAAGCCGCGCGACAATATCTTCGGGACTCCCCACGAACATCGCCTTTCCACTCAAGATATAGCGCCCCGAAAGTTCCAGGCACGCAAGCACCTGGGTCGCCTTGACGCGCCCGAGCCCCCGAATCCGACGCAGCTTCTGGAGCGTCGGCATTTCGGTCTCTTCCGAAAGAAAGTCCGCCAAGTTCCTCGAAAGCTCGAAAACATCGCAATCCTGGCAGCCACTACCGAGAATCAACGCCAAAAGTTCCTCGTTGCTCATGGAAGCTGCCCCCATCCGCTCTATTTTTTCACGCGGAAGAAGTGGTTTCGGCACACAGAGTTCCTTCGTGGAGGATATATAAAGAGATTCTTGAGTCATCATTTTTCCTTTTCTGGGGTTAAACCTATTATATATACGCACAACTCCAGAAAAATGAGAAAATGAGTAGGAACGAGGTCAATGGATTCCCTCCCGTTGGTCGAGAACGACATTAATTGGAGCCGTCATCCTGGAAGGAGTGCAACGACTGACGGGATCCAGGTCGGAAATGGCGTGCATAAAATTATCTAAAGCTTACATTTTTCAATTTTACAGTCAAAAACATTTGATTTTAATTTATACAAAACCAAGATTTTCCAAATTTTACTAATTTTACAAGACTTTTTCACGAAACTTTTTGTTCAAAATTTTAAATTTAAACCAAAAACATTAGGATTTTTTAGAAACAGCACCTTTTAGCGCAGCATTTTTCTCAAAAATTTTCAACTTTTTTCAGTTTTTCAGCATAAATCTCTTGCCACTAGGGGTCATCCGTTCTATATTTCAGCCATATTTTTTGAACAACAACCCGTTAAATACAGGAAATTATATGGCAAATTCTCCATTAAGTGGCGCAGAGGTGATTATCGAATGCCTCAAGCGCGAAGGAATTGATACCATTTTCGGTTATCCCGGTGGATCGGCCATCCCGATGTTCGACGCCATTCTGGATTCCAATATTAAAGTCGTGTTGACCCGCCACGAACAGGGTGCTACCCACATGGCCGACGGTTACGCACGCCAGACCGGCAAGGTCGGCGTCGCTCTCGTCACCAGCGGCCCGGGCGCCACCAACACCTTTACCGGTATCTACACCGCCCTTATGGATTCTAGCCCGATCGTGGTTCTTGCCGCCCAGACGACTACCCCGAATCTGGGTAAGGACGCCTTCCAGGAATGCGATACAAGCGGTATGACTTTTGCAGCCGTAAAGCATTCTTACTTGGTGAAGGATTCCAACGATCTTCCGCGCGTGATGAAGGAAGCCTTCCACATTGCACGCAGCGGCCGTCCGGGCCCCGTGCTGATCGACTTGCCGAAGGACGTGACCGCAGGCCCCTGCACCGCTCCGTTCACCGACAAGATGGACCTTCCGGGTTACAAGATCCCGAGCTACGCTTCTACTGAAAGTGTGGAACGTGCCGCCGAATACTTGAAGAAGTCCAAGAAGCCGCTTTTGCTCGTGGGCCACGGCGCCATGATTTCGGGTGCTAGCCGCCAGGTGAAGGAACTCGCCGAAAAGTTGAACGCCCCCGTGGCATGCACTTTGCTCGGCCTCGGCACCTTCCCGACCGACCATGAACTTTCTTTGGGTATGCTCGGCATGCACGGCACCGTGTACGCCAATAAGGCCGTTCTCGATTGCGACTTGATTCTTTCGATTGGTAGCCGCTGGGACGACCGCATTACCGGTAAGCTTGACGTGTTCTGTAAGGATGCTATCAAGATGCACATTGACATCGACCCGGCCGAAGAAGGCAAGGTGTTGCAGCCGGATGTGTTTATGTGCGGCGACGCAAAGCTCGTTCTGGAACAGCTCCTGCCGCTCGTGGGTAAGCTCGACACCGCCGAATGGGTGAAGACTTGCCAGTCCTGGAAAAAGCGTTTCCCGCTGACCTACCCGAAGCAGGGCGGTCTCCGCATGCAGCACGTGATCCAGACGGTGAGCGACCTCACGCAGGGCAAGGCCATCGTCACGACCGACGTGGGTCAGCACCAGATGTGGGTGGCACAGTTCTTCCACACCAACTATCCGCGCCAGCTCCACTCCAGTGGCGGTGCAGGAACCATGGGCTTTGGCCTTCCGTCTTGCATTGGCGCCGCATTCGGCAACACCACCGGTTGGCCGGTAATCACCTTCTGCGGTGACGGCGGTTTCCAGATGACCGAAGCAGAACTTGCAACGGCCGCTATACACAAGCTCCCCATCAAGATTTTCGTGATGGACAACAAGTACCTGGGCATGGTGCGCCAGTGGCAGGACATGTTCTACGACAAGCGTTACAGCTGCGTGGATATGAAGGGCAACCCCGACTTCGTGAAGCTCGCCGAAGCCTACGGCATTCTGGGACTGCGCATCAAGCGTAGCGCTGACGCCGAACGCGTGATTCAGAAGGCTCTGGAATACAACGAAGGACCGGTGCTCATCCACTGCGAATGCGAAAAGGAAGACAACGTGTTCCCGATGATTCCGGCCGGTGCTCCGATTACGAGCATGATTACCGAACAGCCGAAGACTCAACTTGAAAAGCCCACGGGATCGA